>Ga0181563_10002022_pt1 | contig 19749 bp, 16 predicted proteins | sample 011ome_25_FD_133759 | JGI IMG/M metagenome (GOLD analysis project Ga0181563, IMG submission 133759) | Coastal salt marsh microbial communities from the Groves Creek Marsh, Skidaway Island, Georgia - 011512CT metaG (megahit assembly) | ecosystem: Environmental > Aquatic > Marine > Intertidal...
CAGCGGCTTTTTGTACAGCGACGAGACAACTCACCATGCGTTATCGGCCAACGATGAAGGAACTACAATCCGAGCTCAGCCATATCTGGCTGATTGCTTGGCCTCTATTTATCGCCCAAATCGCCCAAATGGGTACAGGCGTGGTGGATACCGTCATGGCTGGACACTATGGCGAGCAGGATCTCGCAGCCATTGCCATTGGTTACAACGTCTGGCTACCCGTCTACTTACTGATTTTGGGGGTTCTTTTTGCTAACGCCACTATTGTCGCCCAAGATTTTGGCGCCCAAAGGTTTGAGAAAATTCGTAATCAGCTGCCCCAATCACTGTGGGTTGCGGTAGCTACGGGGTTTCTGTTGGGGCCACTCGTGTGGTTTTGCGACCCGCTGTTGGATCTATTGAATCTCGATGCCACTACCCAGAGTAAAGCCCTAAGCTACACACAGATGGTAGCCATTGGCTTGCCCGCTGTGGGTGTATTTCATGCCTTGCGTTTTCATACCCAAGGAATAGGCATTACCAAGCCCTTTGCAGTAGCAAGTGTGATTGGGTTTGTCGCCAACATTCCACTGAACTATGCATTTATCTACGGATACTGGGGGGCACCCGAACTGGGCGCTGAAGGCTGCGGTGTTGCCACCGCCATCTCGATGTGGCTGAGCTTGGTACTGATTGTTAGCTATGTGCTCTGGGATCAGAATCTCAAGCCTTTCCTACCTCACTGGCAGCCTGTCGCACCCAACGGCGCGATCATCGCTGAAATGTTGCGGTTGGGCATACCCATTGGCCTGACATTTTTCTTGGAGGTCGGTGTATTCAGTCTTATTGCACTGCTAGTAGCCACCCTAGGTGATACCGCCATGGCTTCGCATCAAATTGCCTTTAATATTTGGGATATGTTTTATATACCCATGCTTGCACTGGGGACAGCAATGTCGACACGCATGGGGCATGCTATTGGCGCCGCCAAGCCTGAGCGTGTTTACCGCGCCCTGTGGGTGGGCAGCTTGGTGGCTGGTGCTATTGCCCTACTTACTACCTTGGTATTACTGACTTTTCCGAGTGCCATTATTGCGCTGTACACCGAATCCCCGGATATTCAGGCGCTGGCCACGCTGCTGATACGCCTTGCGGCATTTTTTATTCTGTTAGATGCCGTGCAGATTGTTGGTTCATTTACCCTGCGTGCCTTCAAAGAAACGCGTTTTCCCTTTATTGCCATGGTTATCGCTTACTGGCTGATAGCGCTACCCTTGGGCTGGTTTTTGGGCATAGAGAGGGCGACGTCGGTGAGCAATGGCGCTGCCGGATTTTGGTACGCCACCATCCTTGGCATCGGTGTCTGTGCCGTACTGATTTGCCTGAGAGTGTGGCGTGTACTTCATCAACCGCTGCCGGGCGACTCCCTTCGAAACGCCGCAGGCAGCTAGGGCGAGCCCGTACCGCAAAGGGAGCAGTCTGGCCTTGGGGTCAACAACACACGCTGGTGCTCATCCTCACGAAAATCGACGAGCCGTAGCACGCCCCAGGGCAGAGAGCCGCAACCAGTGAGCAACTTGATTACATCTAAAGCCTGGTGAAGAGCAATGATGCCAACAACGGGACCAAGCACACCCAGTTCGCCACAGGTTCGCGGCGCCGTATCGGATTGGGGGTATAAACAGTGATAACACCCATATTCGCGCTCAGCGTCAAACAGCATATTCTGGCCCGTCATCTGCAACGCCGCGCCCATGATCCACGGCACACGGCTTGCTGCGGTTGCCACGTCAATGAGTAACCGTGCTTCACGGTTATCCGTTGCATCAACCACGACATCAACCTCGGCCAGCAACTGACGGATGTTGGCCGCTGTCAGGCGTTTTACAACCGCGTCAACGGTCACAGCTGACCAGCGAGCAGTCATCGCCGAAGCGAGCATCTCAGCCTTGGGCATACCCAAATGGGATTCGGTAAAAGCAATCTGCCGAGGTAAATTGCTTGGCTCCACAACATCGTCGTCAATGAGCCTGATAAACCCTATACCCGCCGCAGCTAAATAAAGTGCAGCAAGGTTGCCCAAACCACCACAACCAACCACAGCCACCCGTGCACAGGCCAGCGCCTGCTGGCCTTCTAAATCGAAACCGGGAACCAGAACTTGGCGCGAAAAACGTTCAAGCATGGCATCGGAGATCATCGTAACCGTCCTCCAGTAACCCGTTCATGACCGGCAAGATCGCACCGGCTCTCGACCTCACTAAAGCCCACCTCGCTCATCAGCTGTCGTACTTGGTCAGCTTGGTCATAGCCATGTTCAAGCAATAAGCAGCCATTTGGGACGAGGTGGTCGAGGCTACCGTGAACAATGGCGCGAATACATTCAAGGCCGTCTTGACCTCCTACTAGGGCACCGACAGGCTCACTGGGCAAATCGCCTTGAGTAAGGTGTGGGTCATCGGCGCGGATATACGGGGGGTTGCTAACAATTAACGGCCACTGGCGCCGCTCAAGGGCACTAAACCAATTGGATTGAATCCACTCAACAGCCAATTTCAGGCGTCGGCCATTGTTTTTTGCTACACCTAGCGCAGCCACACTGTTGTCGACAGCAGTCATCACACATCCGGGCAACTCACTGGCCAAAGCCAAGGCGATAGCACCACTTCCCGTGCCGAGATCTAACACTGACTGCCAATGCTCAGTACGCGCAATAGCACTCGCCCACATGACCAGCAGCTCGGTATCGGGCCGTGGAATGAGCACCGCGGGCGACACGGTCAAGGGCAGCGACCAAAATTCGCGTTCACCTACCAAGTAGGCAATGGGGATACCGCGACCGCGGCGTGCTACCAGCGAGTTGAACTGCTCAATAACGTCGGTAGCTAACACGGCGTCGGAGTGGGCAAATAGCCAGCTGCGCTCGCGCTTTAAAACATGTAAAAGTAATAGTTCGGCCTCGCGATCGGCCAAATTCGCCCCTCGCAACAGCTCGCTAACCCGCACTAGGCCTGCTCGCTCATGGCTGCGAGTTGGTCCGCTTGATGCTCCTGTCGAAGTGGCTGAATAAGTGCATCCAGGTCGCCTTGGATAACTTCATCCAACTTATATAGGGTTAAGTTAATGCGGTGATCAGTGACCCGTCCCTGAGGGAAATTGTAGGTTCGTATGCGATCTGATCGATCGCCAGTGCCGACAAGTGAGCGACGCTCCGCTGCCTGCGCGGCGGCAGCTTGCGATTCAGCGGCATCGAGCAAGCGAGCCTGTAGTAACGACATGGCACGAGCCTTATTTTTGTGCTGAGAGCGCTCATCCTGGCACTCAACTACCAAACCCGTGGGGATATGGGTAATCCGTACCGCCGAGTCGGTGGTATTCACATGCTGACCACCCGCACCGGATGACCGAAACGTGTCTATACGCAGGTCTGCCTTGTTGATGTCGACCTCACCAACTTCGTCGGGTTCGGCCATCACCGCTACCGTACACGCTGAGGTGTGAATACGACCTTGAGACTCAGTCTCAGGTACCCGCTGAACACGGTGAGCGCCGGATTCAAATTTTAAATGCGCGTAAACATCGTCACCCGCTATGCGCGTGATCACCTCTTTGAAGCCACCGTGATCACCGGGACGCTCCGATAGGACCTCCAGACGCCAGTTCCGCTGTTCGGCATAGCGCGTATACATACGCAACAGATCGCCCGAGAAAATAGCCGCCTCATCGCCCCCAGTGCCGGCCCTGATCTCCAGAAACACGTTACTGTCATCTCGGGGGTCGCGCGGCAATAACAAAATTTCCAGCGATGCTTCTAGCTCAGCTGCCTGGTCGGTTCCCGCTGCAATTTCCTCGGCGGCCAACTCTCGCACGTCAGGGTCTTCATCTGTCAACATATCGCGTGCCGCATTGGTGTCGGCAAGCACTGACTGATAGGCCCGATAGGCTTTCACCACATCGTCAAGCTGACTGTACTCGCGGGACAGGTCACGAAACCGGTTTTGATCGGCAATGATTTCCGCATCACCAAGCAATGCGCTAACTTCCTCGTGCCGATCACACAGGCTTTCAAGTTTGGTTTGTATAGAGGTTTTCACTGGAGTGTTGGTTTATCCGAGCCCGTTTGCAGCCCCTCATCAAGCCCCAAGAGCGCCTTGGCCCGACTTACCTGGCTACTGTCACCTTCTTGGGCGAGTTGGCGCAGCCCGGTAGTTGGAGCATGAATGAGCTTATTGGTCAGGTCACGCGCCAGTCGTGGCAGCACCTGCTCAGGAGCCTCACCACGCTCAAGAGCCTTGAGTGCCTTGGCGAGCTCGACCTCTTGAATAGATAGCGCCGATTCTCGATAACGTCGTACCACATCGGCGGAACGCCTTGATTTGAGCTCCAGTTCAAGCGCTGTTATGCCCTCGGCGATGATATCGTCAGCTTTATTTGCCTCGCTGGCACGCAAGCGCATATTTTCTTCCACGACCGTGCGCAAATCGTCAACGCTGTACAAATAAATGTCGGATAAATCTGCAACTTCTGCCTCAATATCTCTGGGCACTGCCAAATCGATCATGAGCACAGGACGGTAGCGACGCTTTTTGAGAGCCCGCTCGACACTACCCTTACCCAAAATGGGCAGCTGACTGCCGGTAGAGCTAATAACAATATCAGCGTCGGCAAGCCGGTCGGGCACGTCGGCCAACATAATAGCCTCGGCACCAAATTGCTCGGCGACCGTTTCGGCGCGAGTTAAGGTACGGTTTGCGATAACCATACTGCCGAGTTGCGCCTCGTTGAGATGGCGCGCCACTAGCTCTATGGTCTCGCCAGCACCGATCAACAGTGCCTTAGCACGTGACAAGTCCGAAAAGATTTGCCCGGCAAGATCCACCGCCGCATAAGCTACCGAGACCGGGTTTTCACCAATAGCGGTATCGGTGCGCACACGCTTAGCGATGCGGAACGCGCCAGGAAAGAGCTTGCCAAATCGCCCACCAATTGCGCCGGCCTCGTCGGCCACTGCAAATGCCGACTTCAACTGGCCAAAAATCTGTGGTTCACCCAGTACCATTGAGTTCAAACCCGACGCTACGCGCACGAGATGCGAAACAGCCTGATGTCCAGCATTTCGATAGACACACTCATTTAGCGCAGCCTTGGAAAGACCGTGAAAACGTTCTATCCAATCAACAAGCGCCTCGCCGGTTGCCGTTGCATTGGCACCAGCCGGCATGACTCCGTAAATTTCGGTCCGATTGCAGGTTGATAAAATAACCGCTTCCTCAAGCGGTGTCTCACCAATAAGGCTACCCAGTGCCGCTGCAATTTTTTCGGCAGCAAAGGCAACGCGTTCGCGCACTTCTAGCGAAGCCGAATCGTGATTTATGCCTACCGCTAAAATATCGTCGAACACAAGCGCACCAACACCAGGGCCGTAAAGCGAATAGTGTACCAAAAACTGTCGCTCTTCACTGCCACCCGCGCGCTGCACCATAAAACGGCATAATTTGCGCATCGGTGAGCTGTTGCGCATCGGTGAGCGTAACACACTCTCCAAGATTCATAAGTCTGCCAAGGCCCACAGGTTTGCCAAGACCCATAGGTTTGCTATTCACAGTGTGTCATCATCGCACCATGAGATCGTTAAACACAATTCACCGCTTCGCCCTCGCTATTATGTTCGCCCTCGCCGCCCTATTAGCCGGGTGCGCTGCCGAGCCTACCCGAGAGCCGCTGCCTTCCACCGCAGCAGTTAGCAACCCAGCAACCGTGTCGGGCGTCAATGATCGTAATCCCTCTGCGTCTCCAGAGCAGGTGGCACCGACAGAAGAAACTGCCGCCTCTCCAGCTGTTGAAATCGCCATTCCCGACAACAGCTTATTACCGCTGTTAACTGCCGAATTTGCCCTGCGGGAGCGACATTATGACTACGCGCTTTCTCTGCTGGCAGAACAAGCACTCGCACTTCACGACATTGAATTGACTCAACGGGCACTCAAGCTTGCGGAGTTTCGCGAACGCAATGACCTCGCACTTGCACTGGCGATGCACTTGGCATCGCTGGACGAGAACGATGCCGCTGCATCCGCAACGGCCATGGGCCTCTTGATACGAGCAGGTCGTCCTCTCGAGGCTTTCGGCTATGCTCGGCAAGCGAAAGCGCGAGGCATCCGCATTAACGCACCGTCGCTGTTGGTAGATTTCGATCGTCTAAGCGCCACCCAAATCGCCAGTTTATCAGCCGGTATTGAGGCGCTTGCTGCGGAGTATCCTTTGGACAATGACCTGGCCATTGCCCTTGCCCTGGTACGCAAACAAAACGGCGACGTAACCGGTAGCCTTGCGGCACTGGACAGCTTACTTGATCGAGAGAGTGATGAAGAACGCGGACTGGTGTTGTGGACACAGATCAAAGCCGAACGCGACGATAGCAATGCATTTAAACGACTGATACGCGCGCTCGAGCAGCAACCAGAGGCCGAGTCATTGCGCCTGCAATACGCACGCATTCTCGCGAGTCAATCAAAGTTTGCTGCAGCGCGTGAGCAATTTGAGCTACTTTTGCAGCAGTCACCGCGCAACGGTGACTACCTGTTCTCCCTGGCGCTCATTGAAATCGAAGCCCAAGAGCCAACGGCCGCCATCCGCAACTTGCAAGATTTGATTGCCCTTGGGCAGCGACTCGATGAAGCCCACTATTACCTCGGTCGTATAGCCGAAGAGCAATTACAGATTGACGAGGCCATACGGGCCTATCAGCAGGTCGGGCCCTCTCGGGAGTTTGTCGATGCCAAACGACGGCTGGGGCATCTGTTACTCGACGACGGCGATCCGTCGCGAGTGGAGGCGGCCTTTGAAGAGGCTAGAGCTGCCAACCCAGGCCAAGCCGAACAATTGTTTATGTTGCAGGCCAATCTCTTTGAAGAACGCGACCTCATAGACAGGGCTTTGGCCACCTACGATCAGGCGCTCAGCATTTTCACCGACTCGCTCGCTTTACAATACGCGCGCGCCATGACGCATGAACAACGGGGTGATATTGCTAAGGCCGAGCAGGATTTGCGCGCCATTATTGCGCGCGATCCCAACAATGCCACGACGCTCAATGCGCTGGGATATACCCTAACAGTGCACACTACCCGCTATCAGGAAGCGGCGGAGCTTATCGAAAAGGCGAATGAAATTACCCCGGGCGAAGCCGCGATTCTAGATAGTCTGGGATGGGTCTATTTCAAACTGCAGCGTTATAACGATGCAGAAGCCTATTTGCGGCAGGCGTATAGGCTGTTACCCGACCCCGAGGTAGCAGCACATCTGGGAGAAACTTTGTGGGTCATGGGACGCACCGAAGACGCTCTCGCCATTTGGCGCGATGCGCTAACGCGAACACCCAACAATTCCCATGTCACCCAGACCATGGGCCGTTTAGGTGTTATTACACCCGAAAGCACCACGCAAGAATGACCGTGGGGATGATGGACGACACCCCGAGGGTGGTTATTCAACTTAGCACTCCCCTGCCAACCGCTATCCGCACCCTGGCTACGACCGCAAGCGCTATGGCTGCAACGGGCCTGCGGTATTGGCGACTGGGGTCCTATGGCTTCGCCTTGTTAATGGCGTTATCGGGTTGCGTTACAACACATAAAGCGCCGCCAGAGCAAGCCGTGCCGCCTGCAGCCGAGCTCGTACCCGTCAACGCCGCTTGGCGAATGCAAGCTAAAGCTGCTGTAACCACCGCCAATGGTGTAGAAACCGTTAGCGTCTCCTGGCATCGAGCCAGCAGCTCCCGGGACACATTGGTAATTTCAGGACCTCTGGGATTGGGTGCACGCACGTTGATTCGAGAGGGTAGCGAGTTGTGGTGGCTTGAAAGAGGACGACGCGTGCCCGTGGGTGACCTTGTGCTCGACAGGCAACACCTCGCGCTAATTGCCTCGCTCCCTTTACCGCAACTGGCACCTCACCTTATCGGCCATGGACTTACTCACAGCCGCTACGAGATTTGGCATTTTAATGTCATGAGTTGGCAATCCTTGTCGGGTTATAAAGTACCCCGTAAGTTACACGTCAAAAGCCCAGAGTTGTCTCTCTATATGGTTATTTTATCGCTAGAGGTGGAGTCCGCTTCGTGACTGCACCCACCCGCATCAGCCAGCTTTCTCCCGCTAAGCTGAATTTGTTTTTGCATGTGACTGGGCAGCGAGACGATGGCTATCACACCCTACAAACTGTCTTTCAGCTGCTCGACTGGGGGGATGATATGCGCTTTGAGCGCTCTGACGGCGAGGGCGTTGAATTAGCCACCCCCATGCCCACCATCGCGCCCAAGGACAATCTGATTCTCCGCGCAGCCAAGCTACTCACCGATGCATCGCCCCCAGGCCAGTACGGCGCATCGATATCCATCACCAAACGAATCCCGCAGGGAGGAGGTTTGGGTGGCGGTAGCTCCAACGCAGCCACCACACTGCTTGCACTGAACCAACTGTGGAATTTGGGCCATTCAACGCAAATGCTCGCTCAGATGGGTTTGGCGCTTGGCGCCGATGTACCCGTATTTATACATGGTCAAAGCGCATGGGCTGAGGGCATTGGCGAGCTATTGACGCCGCTGGAACTCCCCGAGCGCTGGTATGTCATTTTGTTACCCGACTGTCATGTGAGTACTGCCAAAATCTTTTCATCTGCACAATTGACACGGGACACATCGCCCATCACAATGTCGGCCTTTTTCGCGGGGGCAGTTTGTAACGACTTGCAACAAGTGGTCGAAACTCACTACCCGGCGGTACGCAAAGCGCTCGATTTGCTCGACCAATTTGCGCCCGCCATGATGACCGGTAGCGGTGCCTGTGTGTTTGCTGCGGTCGATGACCAAGCGTCGGCGCAAGTGATAGCACGTGAAACACAAGCGCACTTTACGACCATCATCGCCCAAGGCATTAATCACAGGCCAACGGCTCTCGCGGTTTAGCAAATAAGTTTCTTTTGGGGTGTCGCCAAGTGGCAAGGCAGCGGGTTTTGATCCCGCCATTCGCAGGTTCGAATCCTGCCACCCCAGCCATTTTCTAACAGGCGAGGCGCAGCATGTCATCTAAGATGATGGTGTTTACAGGCAACGCGAATACCGCGCTCGCGCGACGCGTAGCGGATCGCTTATACCTCGACCTGGGCGATGCGCGCGTGAGCAAATTCTCCGACGGTGAAATCACTGTTGAGCTCAACGAGAACGTGCGTGGTAAAGACGTCTTTGTGCTGCAGAGCACTTGTCAGCCCACCAATGACAATTTAATGGAACTGCTGCTGATGATCGACGCCTTGCGGCGAGCATCGGCTTCACGCATTACGGCTGTGGTCCCTTACTTTGGTTATGCCCGACAAGATCGCCGGGTTCGCTCAGCGCGAGTCCCTATTTCGGCTAAAGTTGTTGCAGACATGATGGTCTCCGTGGGTGTCGACCGCGTCTTAACCGTTGACCTTCATGCGGAGCAAATTCAAGGATTCTTTACCTGCCCAGTAGACAATGTGTATGCGTCTAGCATATTGAACAACGATATTGCCGCTTGTAACTACGATAATCTTATTGTGGTTTCGCCCGATATCGGAGGTGTAGTCAGGGCAAGGGCAATCGCCAAACAACTGGATGACGCCGAGTTGGCCATTATCGATAAACGCCGTCCAAAAGCCAACGAAGCGCAGGTGATGAACCTGATTGGTGATGTTGATGGCCGCACCTGTATTTTGGTGGACGACATGGTGGACACGGCAGGCACACTGTGTGCGGCTGCCGGGGCATTAAAAGAACGTGGCGCCACTAAAGTAGTGGCTTACTGTACCCACGCGGTACTTTCCGGCAAAGCGCTGGATAATATTCGCAACTCGCAACTCGACGAGTTGGTGGTTACCGACACAATCCCGCTATCGGCAGAGGCTGCGAGCATCAGTAAAATTCGCCAACTCACCATGGCTGATTTGCTCGCCGAGTCAATTCGTCGGGTAAGTAACGAAGAATCTATTAGCGCGCTGTTTGACGATTAGTTAGACAGCGTAAATCAACCCACCACCGAGCCGGTCGCAAGCAAAGTGGTGTTAACTAAGGAGCCAGACCATGTCTGAATCTTTTGAGATCCAAGCCGAGGTTCGGGTCGACGAGGGGAAAGGTGCGAGCCGCCGCCTACGTCGACTTGAAGGAAAAACACCTGCCATTATTTACGGTGGCAATCAGGAGGCCCAGAGCATTAGCTTAATCCGTAAGGATTTGGAAAAAATGCTCGAGGTAGAGGCGTTCTATACTGCATTGATTGACGTCAAAGTAGACGGAACTACGCAAACCGCCATCCTGAAAGATATCCAGCGTCACCCTGCTAAGGGCTTTCCCATGCATGTTGACTTCTTGCGCGTAGAAGCCGACAAAGTGATTAAGGTACACGTACCGCTGCACTTTCTTAACGAAGACAAGTGCCAAGGCGTTAAAATTGGTGGCGGCATGATCCAGCACCAGACTACTGATATAGAAGTGCAATGTCTGCCAAAAGACATTCCCGAGTACATCGAAGTCGACATGACGAATGTTGACGTGGGAGATATCGTTCACATCTCTGACATCGCGTTACCAGCAGGTGTTGTATCAACGGCATTGGCACTGGGTGAAGACCACGATCTAGCCATTGCTGCTGTTATCGCAACGCGTGGCAGCAAGTCTGCTGACACTGGCGGCGATGACGCCGATGCAGCAGCTGGCGAAGGCGACAGCGACTAAGCCATGGCCATAGCTAAGATCCGACTTGTTGTCGGGCTTGGCAACCCTGGCTCGGAGTACGAAGGCACCCGACACAACGCGGGTGCCTTTTTTGTGCACGAGCTAGCTAGGCAAGCTGGACAACCACTCTCTGCGGAAAGTAAGTTTTTTGGATACACGGCACGGGTGACCTTTGCGGGCAGCGACTTACGCCTACTTGTACCCAGCACTTTCATGAATCGTAGCGGCAAGTCAGTGGCGGCTATGGCCAACTTTTACCGTATCACCCCTGAAGAAATTCTCATCGCGCATGATGAGTTGGATATTCCGCCCGGGCAGGCTCGGTTTAAGCAAGGCGGCGGTCATGGGGGTCACAATGGGCTACGGGACATTGTGCCTGCGCTGGGTGGCAGCAATAATTTTCATCGCCTTCGCGTGGGTATTGGTCATCCCGGGCATGCGAATAAAGTATCGGGCTATGTACTGGCAAAGCCCAGCAAGCAAGACCGCCAAGCTATTGATGCCATTATCGACGAAGCCTTGCGCGCGCTACCCGTTTTGCTGGCGGGCGATGCCGTAAAAGCAATGACCCAGCTGCATTCGGTCGATACATCAACACCAAACAGTTTTTAACGAGGATTTTTTATGGGTATTCGCTGTGGCATTGTTGGACTTCCCAACGTGGGCAAGTCGACCCTTTTCAATGCGCTGACGCAAGCGGGCATCGACGCAGAAAACTTTCCTTTCTGCACCATTGAACCCAATGCAGGCGTTGTTCCGGTACCCGACCCTCGCCAAGAAAAAATTGCCGCCATCGTAAAGCCCGAACGTGAAATTGCCGCGACCATGGAATTTGTCGATATTGCCGGACTGGTTGCTGGTGCATCCAAGGGTGAAGGTTTGGGCAACCAATTCTTAGCTAATATTCGCGAAACCGATGCTATCGCACATGTTGTGCGATGTTTTGAAGATCCCAATGTCATACATGTGGCGAACACCGTAGACCCACTGGCCGATATTGAAACCATCAACACCGAACTCGCGCTAGCAGACCTCGAATCCTGTGAAAAGCAGCTCAGTAAAGTGGTGCGAACCGCCAAGAGCGGCGATAAAGAAGCGGTAGCTATGAAGGCTCTGCTGGAAAATAAATTACTGCCACAGCTTAATGAGGCGTTGCCGGTACGCGCGCTTGACTTAGACGACAATGAAAAAGCGCTGGTCAAAACCTTGCACCTCTTGACTACCAAACCCACGATGTACATTGCCAACGTGGCCGAAGATGGCTTTGACAACAACCCACATCTCGATGCAGTTAAGCAACTAGCTGCATCGGAAGGGTCAGAAGTCGTCAGAATCTGCAACAAGCTGGAGTCAGAAATTGTCGAGCTAGAGGACGATGAGAAGACGGAATTTCTTGCGGAGATGGGCATGGTAGAACCCGGGCTGAATCGCGTGATCAGGGCGGGCTACAAATTATTGAATCTGCAAACTTATTTCACCGCCGGGGTTAAAGAAGTACGTGCGTGGACAGTGAAAGTAGGCGCCACCGCACCCGAGGCCGCAGGCGTTATTCACACCGACTTCCAGAAAGGCTTTATCCGTGCTGAGGTCGTGGGATATGACGACTTTATTGCCCATAACGGAGAACAAGGGGCAAAGGATGCGGGGCGCTGGCGATTAGAAGGCAAAGAATATGTCGTTCAGGATGGCGATATCATCCATTTTCGCTTCAACGTCTAGACTGTAGCGCCTAAGCAAAGCGATTAGCTGTCACCTGTCACGCTCAGGCTCACTCTCATTGAGCAACCTCATCGTACCGAGCTACTGCCGCTAAGCACATTTCAATCAACATAGGCGCGAGTTCTTGCGCTTCGCTGGACTCCGATCGGGTATGAACCCATCCTAAGTAAGTAAAACTTCGCGCAAGTAAAAACAACGGCAAGTTATCGAGATCTTCCTGAGATAAATGGCGAACCTCTTGGTAAGCATTGAGCAAGGCTGTCTTGGCTAAGTCATAATTTCTATCGTCCTGTATGAAATACAGTGCCGTCGCAATATCAAACAGGTACCAACCAAATCCAGCGTCATCAAAATCAATCAGCCGCACTTCCCCGTCGGCAATCAGGATATTTTCGGGCACCAAGTCTGCATGAATCATGCCGAAGTGAGCGGACGTTTTAGGCAATTGAGCAAGCTTTTCGGCAACAGCCTCTCGTGCGCTAACAATACGCTGACGCTGTGCAGGAGAGAGCGATGCCAGCTCCCAAAAGCGGCCCCAAAACGGCTCCTCGCCCACAAGACCGGCGGCATCCCATGCGTGCCGCGTAAATCCCGTCGGCGTAGTCCAGGTGCTGCTGTGAATATGTAACTGCGCCATTGTCTTTCCAATGACAGAGTAAATATTTGAAATTTCTTCGCCGTCTTCACCCAGCCCCTCTTCCACCGAGCCTAACTGCTCACCGTCAATCCAATGCAGGATATCCACCTGTCTTGGCGCATCGAGACTCGCATGAGAAGTCTTGACGACAACACTACCGTTCAGTGATGGAAGAAAGGTTGGGACATTTATCCCGGCCTCTTGCAACGCTTTCATCCAGACAAATTCAGCATTGAGAGCGGCGTCCGAATGATAGCCCGCGCGATGAACGCGGAGAGCGAATAACGTGTCGTCTTCTGTTTGTAATTTGTAAACGGCATTTTCTCGCTGCTTGATAAGACTTATAGACTTGGCATGAAGTCCCCAAGCATTGGTGGCCTGAAAAGCAAGCGCTTGCAAGCTCGCTGAGATTTCATTGACCCCGGAATAGGCATCTTCACTGCTCATTGGATACCGCCATTGCTTTGAACTTCAGCGAGGACCTCGTCCAACGTTTCAAGCAGTTGATCTGCGTTGCTTTTGGAAAATATGACAGGTGGTCGTATCTTTAAAATGTTATCAAAGCGGCCGATCTTGCTAATCAAAATTCTACGGTCCTTCATCTTATTGACCACCAGTCGGGCCGCCTCGGTCGCGGGCTGCTTGCTACGCCTGTCGCACACGAGCTCAACACCAATAAATAAACCCGGGCCCCGCACGTCACCCAAAATAGCATGCCGTTGTTGTAACGCACCCAGGCCGCTGCGCAAGTATGCGCCCACTTCCTCCGCGTTTTTAACAAGCTGCTCTTCGTGTATAACATCAAGAACAGCTTGCGCCACTGCACAAGACACCGGATTGCCGCCAAAGGTATTGAAGTACATGACGTCCTCGCGGAAATCGTTGACTAGGTCGGTCGCAGTGACAACCCCCGCAATTGGGTGTCCATTTCCCATCGGCTTGCCCAGTGTCACAATGTCGGGTATCACTCCGGCGTACTCGTATCCCCACATGCGCCCCGAGCGGCCAAAACCAGACTGCACCTCGTCAAAGATCACAAGACCGCCCTGCGCCCGCACTCGATCTACCACGCCCTGCAAGTAGCCAGGTGGCGGCGTCGGCACACCCTCATTAGCAAAAATCGGGCACAGCAACACAGCGGCCACACCTAATCCTTGTGCCTCAAACTCAGCGATCGCACGATCTACCCCTTCAAGATAGCGGTTACACAGATTGCTAGCATCCCATTGATCGGGCAAACGATAGGTATCAGGAAAGGGGACTGACTTTACATGCGGCCCTCTGGGCTTGCCGCCGTTGAACAACGTAGCGAGTTCATCAACGGCCGCGGTATTACCATGATAGGTTTCATCAGTACAAATAACACCTACCGAACCCGTCACCTGTCGCGCGATACGCAGTGCTAGATCGTTTGCCTCACTGCCGGTACAGGTAAACATCACGCTAGAAAGCGAAGAACACATGGTGCTCGTTAGGTTCTCTGCGTAATCCAAGATTGCGTGATGTAGGTAGCGGGTATGAATATTCAGGGTCGACGCTTGCTGAGTGAGCGCACTGACAACCTTGGGATGGCAATGGCCCACATTTGGCACATTGTTGTAGACGTCCAAATATTGGTCGCCTTTCGCATCATAAAGATGCACGCCCTCGCCGCGCACAAGGTGTAGCGGTGTATCGTAAAACAAAGGCGCGTTTTTACCGAGCAACCGCTCTCTTCGTGACAAAAAATCAGTAAGCGCGTCTTGTTCGCTTTTACTTTCCTTCTCAGAATCCATTAGCCTTGGCCATGCTCTTCATAAAATGCGCGCAGCACCACGGGGCTTTCAGGAAGCGTGGAGCCGCCATCAACTATGATCGTTTGACCTGTAATGTAGGAAGCTTGATCACTGGCGAGAAAAAGCATGGTGTAAGCAATATCTTCTGGGATGCCTATTTTCCCAATCGGAATCATTGACGCCATTTCTTTCAATTCTTCTTCATCAGCGAGAAGACCCATGGCCTGAGTCATGATGTACCCGGGCTCAACACCATTTACCGTAATGTTCTCCCGTGCAAGCTCCAAAGCGGCTGTGCGAATAAACGCATTCATCCCACCTTTTGACGCCGCATAATTAGAGGTGCCGGGCATAGCGACGGTGGGTCCAGTGACCGATGAAGTAAAGATCAGTCGACCGCCCCCTTGCGCTCTAAAAAAGGGTAATACCGCCTGCGTCAGCCAAAAACCCGCCTTCATATTTACCGCTAAGGTTTGATCGAGCACCTCATCCGGCATCTCGGCCACACTATGGATAGGAAAAATAGCGGCGTTGTGAATAGCAATGTCAATGCGCCCCCACCGCTCGGCGGTTTCTGCCACCATGCGGTCTATTTCAGTACGCCGGCCAACGTCACACTGAACAAGCATGGCCTCCCCACCAGCTGAGCAAATGTCGTCAACGGTTTGCTGGCCGTTATCTGCCGAGCGAGTAGCAACAACCACTTTCGCCCCAGATTGAGCAAATACCTTGGCAATGCCTTCTCCAATACCCTGGCCAGCCCCAGTCACAATGGCTACTCGGTTGCGAAGATCCACATTCATCGTGTCAAACTCCTCTCGAGGGCTTGCTATCTTTTTGAGCGCGAGCCAAGACCAAAAACAGACCCAGACTCAACACCAAGGCCACTGTTGCTGCTGTATTGATGCCTGAGTAATCGCCATCGTTAATCAGACCTGCGGCAATCGACGGGCCCAAAGCAGCACCAAGGCCCTGTAGGGCCGTCATGACAACAATAAACTTACCCTTAGAATCCAAGTGCGCAATAACGCCAAGCTGATAGGAGGTGGCCATAACATACAGGCCCTGATACGCGCACGCACCCGCATAGAAAGACCAAGAGGAGAACTGACCGACCAAAACCCAAAGCACCCAAAGTTGTCCTAGTAGCGCAAGGAGTAAGGGCAGAAACCGTCCAAAGCGCTGCGCCGCGCCCGCCGCCAAAAGCGCACCAACGATAGCCGCGAGCTGCGATATTCCTAACGCATAGCCTACCGTGCTGTCCTCAAGGCCAGCTTGCATGCCCATACGCTCAATGAAGCCCCAAAAGCCAAACACCGCGAGATAGTACACAAAGCCGCCAAATAGACCGAAATAAAGCGCTATTGGAACGGGTTCCGAAGAAGAATCAACCTCGTCGGGGAAATCAGCGCCAGTAACAGTGACACCTCTGCGGGGAAATTTTGGTAGAAACACCATGGTTGCCACCGCCAACCCAGCCATTAAATAAAAGAGCGTATTGACACCAGACACCGCCATCAGAGAAGGAGCTCCCGCAAACAAAAGCCCCATGACCAACCCCTGGACCGCCTGGGCGATACCAAAGGCACGATCAGGTTCTCGGTTATCGCCGAGTGCAGCAACAATAATGGCGAAGACACCGCCCCCAACAAACCCGGATAGAAAGCGTAGTGCCAAGATACCGGTGTAACCTTGGGCAATAGAGCTGCCAAAATTCAATGCAGCATAGGTTGCCAACCCCGCGAGCAGCGCAACCCGCCAAGTGACTGATCGTACCCATACAGCGGCGGTGAGCAAGCCCAGCACTAGGCCGACGCCCTCGGCCGTGGCTATTGCACCGGCCTGTTGCTCGCTAAAACCGTAGCTGTCGACCAACCCACCCACAATAAGTGGCATTAATATGATGGCCGCGGGACCCACCGGGTAGATTGCTGAAATAAGCGTCGTTTGCCCAAGGCTATGGTTGACGGCGTCATTAGGTAGCATGCAATGGCTCCAGGCTGTCGATGGTGAGCTGACAAGGGGCTGTCGATGCGCATCGCGACAATATTATTGGTTGTTGGTTTCTGGTTATTGGCATAACTTTGAGCTTGCTAAACAGTAACGTGTTACTTAATATTTGTCGAGCAGACGCGGGTAGTGTCAGATTTACCACCGCGCAGTGCATAACCATAAAGTGCACAACAATTAAGTGTACAACTATAAATAGTATTCCGCCCTCGATGGCTTGGCGCTTAGAGGCGCGACCAACTGGGGAGTAACGCCATGAAAGACACATTTGCCAGGCTCAGCTCACGAGCCTCTCAACGCTTCACGTTTAGTCTTCTCGCCATTGCCGTAGCGGGCGCTTCAAACGCTGCCGTGCTCGAAGAAGTCGTGGTAACGGCGCAAAAGCGAGAGCAAAATTTGCAGGACGTAGGCGTATCGGTTACTGCTTACTCAGGCGATCAGATGAAAGCACTGGGAGTGACCAATACCACCGAAATAACGGAGCAAATAGCCGGCCTGCAAATGACCAGTTTTTCGCCCAACTTGGTGACTTTCAACATCCGCGGCGTGTCTCAAAATAACTTTACCGACAACAACGAAGCCCCGGTTGCTGTGTATATCGATGATGCCTACGTCGCCAGCATGAATGCGATTAGCGGGCAGCTGTTTGACATTGATCGTGTCGAAGTCCTGCGCGGGCCTCAAGGAACGCTGTTTGGTCGAAATGCAACGGGTGGCGTGATTCACTACGTCACTCGCGGCGCCAGCGACGAAGAATTTAACGGTTATGTCGAGGGCACCTACTCAGATTACTCAAAATACAGCATTGAGGGTGCCATTGGTGGCTCGATTTCCGACGGCGTGCGTTTTCGAATTGCAGCTCGGCAGGAAGAATCTGACGGCTATATTGAGTCAAACACCTACCCGCAAGCGCTCACTGAAGTACCGGTGACTGTTCTGCCCCCAGCGAGCGGGCAAGATCTGGGTGGTTCCGACGGCTACGCTTTGCGTGCCGCATTGGAATTTGACTTATCCGAAAATGCAACCCTCGCTTTGAGTGCCAAGTACTCTAAGGACAGCGACGTCCCTACGGGTGGCTACATCTTCTTGCCGTACGGAGATCCCAGCATTCCCGCTACAGACCCGGCAGATCCAAACGCTTATGTGCCCCCAGAATTTACTTCGTTTGTCACTGATATTATTGGCGCCCCGGCCGGTGCGACGCCTGCGATCTTCTTCTGTAACGATCAAATCAACTGCTTCACGCCGGTCGATGCAGCCGGTCGAACGACGTACGCTGGCGATTCTCCCACGCCTTTCAAACATTACTCTGACTACCCGGGCTACATGGACCGAGATACGACCAATCTGACTGCGCGATTAGACTGGGAGCTCGGCAATGGCATGGAATTGGTATCGATTACCAACTACTCAGCGACCGATAAATTTTATACAGAAGACGGTGATGGCATCCCAGCTCCCATCATTGAATTCACTACCATCGCCGATTTCTCGCAGTTTTCGCAGGAAATTAGGCTATCGGGTGAGACCGATAACATGCGATGGACAGCGGGAGCTTACTTCTTAGACATGGAAACCGACGCCGATGTGGTCACCGCAGGTGCACCTGTTGGCGGCGTTGCCGCGGAACTGGGCTTTTTTGATGGCGCTGGCAATAATCTTGCTGTCAACGCGCGGGTTGCTCAAGATTACTTGCTTGAGTCTCGGAACTGGTCCGTCTTCGGGCAAGTGGAATTTGATCTAACCGACGCACTCACACTGATCGGTGGCTATCGATATTCGCAAGACGACAAAGAGCTCGACTTCACCACTACATTCGTAGCCGATGCCTTAGTCACAGACGTAGGCTCAGGAGCTACTGACGGCACGCCTGTTGCTGTCGAAACCCTCAATCTCGCGAATGCCGTCGCCGCCGCCGGCGGTGATCCACAGGACGAAGTGGACTATGGCGACTACGCCGCAAGACTGCAGCTCGATTACAGAATGAGTGACAACACCTTACTCTTCGCCTCTTATAACCGGGGTATCAAAGGCGGTAATTTTGCTCCTTCTGCAAACGTCACACTCGATCAAATACGGCATGAAGAAGAAGTACTCGATGCATTTGAAATCGGTGTAAAAACCGAGTTCCTCGACGGTAAAGCCCGTCTGAATGCGACTGCTTTCTACTATGACTACAGCGATTATCAGGCCTTTACCTTCTCGGGTGGTACGCCCAGCGTTAGCAATGCTCAGGCCGAAAACCAGGGAGGAGAAATTGAACTCACCCTGATGCCAACACCCAATTGGGACATTCTTCTTGGCCTATCAGTACAGGATTCCACTGTAGATAATGTGGAAACACCTCAGGCCCAAGGCACACCTGTTGGCTTTTCTGTTGACTGGCCAATTGATTACCTCGATGGCATGGAGTTGCCTAACGCGCCCGATGTCAGTTTTAACTACCTGGTTCGCTACAACTTTGACATCGGCCAGGGTAACCTCGCATTCCAGCTCGATGGTGCCTACTATGGCGATCAGTACCTCGAGGTGACCAACGGTGCAGCTGCCTTCCAAGCGTCCTATAACGTAGCGAATGTCAGTGCCACCTATGCGACCGAGGACTGGAGCCTGCGAGCATGGGTGAAGAATGTGGGTGATGAGGAATACAAGCAATACGCACTCGACCTCGGCTTCTTGGGAGGAACCGCTGTTTACGGACCTCCACAATGGTGGGGTGTGACGGGCACCTACAACTTCTAAGCGATCAGCATGGTGGTCAATAGCAAAAATGGAGGGCTACAGGTCCTCCATTTTTTTTCACAAGGCGCGCGGGCGTGGCTATGCGGTTTGGCTTTTAGTTCCGTAATTACGGGCTGTCAGTACGACGATATCGTACC
>Ga0181563_10002025_pt1 | contig 19730 bp, 20 predicted proteins | sample 011ome_25_FD_133759 | JGI IMG/M metagenome (GOLD analysis project Ga0181563, IMG submission 133759) | Coastal salt marsh microbial communities from the Groves Creek Marsh, Skidaway Island, Georgia - 011512CT metaG (megahit assembly) | ecosystem: Environmental > Aquatic > Marine > Intertidal...
CCAGAACCTGAATGTGCACCAGAACCGGACCAAGAACCAGGATGTGTATCGGAACCAGAACCTGAACCCGAATCGGAGTGTAATAAAAATAACAATGATACGGATGTGAATGTGAACCTAAATGTGAATTTAAATTTGACCCCAAATAGTGGGCAAAATGTGTGTATGAATGTAAACAAGTGTGATTAATGTGAATGAGAAAAATGTATATAGGGATATATGTAGGGATGTGAAAATAAACGGTATAATAAATTCATTTATACAATAATTTATTATATGTTGTAATTTAGGTATTGCTCATAATATACCAAAATGCAGGCGATAATATTTATCGAAAAGGTCATGTAGGTTATATAGTCCAAGCTCTCTATGATGTAGATCGTTTTTAGATAAATAAAATAATCCTACTCGGATCTTCATTTTTTGTTTACAGATACAGAGAAAACGTTTTAGTGTGCTTGTATAATCAATTAATTCTTCATGTGTTGTCATCATAAACCTATAATGATCCCGATGCAGTTTGTACAATTTACCAATACGAAATATGGACGAATAGCCATAAAAACTATCGAATACATAATATTTGTATTCCATAGTTTAATCATTGTAAATGCTTTTTAAGTTGAAAACACGTTCATGCAATTTATACACCTTTTAAACAATCATCTTGGCTTTTATAGACGAGCCCTGACATGCATACATTGGTATCATTCACACTTACGCATTTTCGCACGCTCTCGTCATTACCTATATAACACCATCCTGCACTTTGAATACTACTATTTGCATCATCTGTCTGAACCGGTTCGGATTTTTTCTTCTCGGACTGTTTATTTACCTGTTGTTTCAATTTCGTACTAACTTCTTTTCTAATTTCTATCTTCCTTTTGCGTACATCGGTTGTTGTTTGGGAATTGTTACCAGATACGTCTTGATTTTCTGTTTCATCAATGATAGGATCAGTCACTATTCCTATCACCTTTGCATTTGTATCTGCCGCTTTCTTCAAGCCTGTAGCCGATGTTTTTGTCGTTTCTTTGGCTGTACCGTATAGAAGTGTGTATACAGTTTGAATAAGTGGACTAAATAGAATTGCAATGGATTGTAATAATTGATAAGTTGCATTGATTAACCCATCTAAAGTATCACCTAAAACGCTAAACACTTCAATGTTATAGTGATGTAGAATTAAAAGAAGAATAAAGACTACAACTATAGTATAATTTCCCATAGCAAATATAGGAAATGCTGGAATGTATGAGTAGGATGCGCGCGTTGATTTTGAGATATTGGCACTAATTGTATTATTAATTGTGTCACTACTTCCAGTGCTACTTGCAACATTATCCACATTTCTGTATACAGGAGTTGATTTCTTAATTTCGGTATCTATATCGGTTTTAAACCCAATATCCTGTTCTGTTGTCGGGACTGTTGTTTGTATAGAAGGTGTATCATTATTATTCTCATTTGGATCACTATTGTTTTTAACAGAAGATATAATTTGGCTGGCAAAGCTCATTTATTATTGGAGGATATTATTTATTTTTATTACATATTTATAATCGTTTATTTCAACTCAAATAAATACAATAGCTGGTCAACCACGCCTAACATTTCATCACGAATATTGTATAAATTACTATCTACAACAGGATCCATATATTTATTGAGGCCATACAGTGTTTTTTTGAACCCCTTCATTTTCTTGACGAACTCAACTTTATTTGGAATATTACATCTACTTGTTTGGATGTTATTGATCCTCTTATTCGTTTTAGCGAGCATGATTTCCACAAAACCATCTATATGTTTATTCAACTCTTCGTATAACATGTCAGTGGCTTTATGTTGACTATATGACCCTGTACTCCAATGGTATACCTTGACACAATTCAATATTGTTAAGAAATCATGAATGATTTGTCTGCGAACTGCTTGATTTAATTGATGTTTCTTCGTTTTTGGCTTATTAGTAGCGGTATTTTTTATGGTCTTCCTATTTTTTCTGACAGGTTTCCTCGTGATTCGCTGGGTTCTACTTGACATATATATATATATAGTAAGATAAATATATATAGAAAGAGTTATCTGTGTTTACATAATGTAGTGGTATTCATGCATGGTATATGTGTTTATTGAAAGAACCACCTGAATGAGAGGAAGTTCATTTTAAAACTCCCTAATATTCCTTTCTCGCCAAATTGGTTAGTCAATGTAGCTGGTTTTTTGTTCAATAATTCAGTATTTGCACCATCTCTATAGATGTTACCTATTTCTCTGGTACCAAGACCATAGTTGAAATACCAAAGATTAGAAACATATCCAGCAAATCCTTTATTTTTACCAATGTAAACATTATTATAATTTTGTCGAGGAAGACTGCTTAGTTTGTAGCGTTTAACAAATGCGGTGTTCATAAAAATATCGATTGTTTTGTTCTCACATTTGATGATAACATTCACCCATTTTTTCATAGGAATATTGTCTACTTCAAATTTCTCGATAACTTTATCGTATGTATTAAACACAAACATCATTTTGTTATCATATGGTGTTAAATATACACCCGGACTATTGATGATGTTGTTTATATCATCTATCTCCACAGGTACTCCATCCTCATCTTTCTGAGCTTGATATAAGTTATCACCCTTTACAAAAACGTTTTTTAGCTCACCCCGACGATAATCTAAATCTTCAAGATAAATCCAAAATGACCAAGAGAATTCGAGACCTTTATCTTCGTTTTCGGAAATAAGAATTGTTTTTGCACTTGAATCATGTGGATTTTGAGTGATCTTCATCTCAGCATCTTTCGTGTCCACCATACCATCTATTAAATGAGGAGAATTACTCGGATACTTAAAGAACAACACAAGTGAAATAATATAATTAAAAAGTAATACACCCACAACCAATAATATTAATATAAATACTACATTTGTGACCATATCATTCGAATTAACAAATTCACTAGCCTGTTGTGACATACTTTTCTTAATCCCATATACATTTGTTGCTTCCATTATAATAAACGGAGAGAAAAATAGAATAGGTGTGTATCGATATAATTCAAATAAATCAGGCACTTTTGTCTTAATGCATTAAAATACAACTTCCCCATTTTTACTCACTACGAGGTCGACATCATAGCTTGTCGGGCTCAATATATTGGACTCGCTCCATCCTTTTTTGTACATACTCCATACAGTTTGAGGGTCTACAACGTTATTCACGTATTTAAATTTGGATGTATAACCTGCAAATCCTCCGTTACTTGTCATCTCCACACCAGTACCTTGGTTGTATTTGGGTACATTCTGCATTACACAAGTTTTTACAAGTTTTCCGTTGATATATATGTCGATTGTTTTTCCATGAATGCTCACAACGGTGTGTATCCATTTTTGAATAGGAATATTTGATACTGCGCACTCGAATTCAACTGTGTTCATTTGTGAATCAGCGGGATCAAAAGTATCTATTTTCACCACAAGGTCATTTTGAGTTGGTGCATAAAATACCTCTAAACCTTCCTTCTTGAATATAGTCTTTTGTTGACCGTAGTTGTAGCTCCAATTATTCAAGTACGTCCAAATTGAAAAAGAGTAATCAGTAATCTTTTTGTCATCAATAGCAATGCCCATATCTTTATTGGGAATAAAGACTTTCTTCGTAGCATCGAGTAGTCCAGTGATTCCATCTCCACTGGTAACTTTATTGAATACAAAATATAAGATTATAACTACCAGAATAAAAATAATGATTAATGTGAGATCCATCCTTATATAATATAATACGAAAACTTTTTTCATTTTATATGAAAACATTAATATAAAACAAAATGGAAACGTTCATTTACAAATTTTCCATCATCGTCTTTTTTCCGTGACAAGTCCGACAATAGGCAACCAAATTTTCCACATCATTCGAACCTCCATCTGCTAAACGTATGATATGATCTACTTCAAACCATGCAGGTAATTGTTCTTTACATTCACCACATTTCCAACTTTGTTGGGAAGCTACCCATTTCTTTTTGGTTTCACTAACAGAACGTTTGTTGCTTTGCTTTCCTGAAGATGTGATTTTATGAACACTGTGTATATTTTCATTATCACATGATGATAATATTGGGTTTACTAAATGCAAAGCGGTTCTATCAATCGGTAAATATTTTAGAAAAGTATGTGCTTGTGTGACTAGTTCCTTTGATTGATGTGGATTTCGTTTGAATAGTAAGTATATAGTGAGACCTAGAAACCCGTAAAAAGCCATTTGAACATATTTTTTATTGGCACTGTACATTTTTAATAAATAATTGTCATAATATGCGTTATATATAAAAAATGATGTGATGACAAATACCCATAACTCAATTCTCATTCTATTAGATTATTCATTTATTTTATTTATTTTTTCAATTGCTAAACAACCAATTTTTTTTCACAATTTCCGGTTTTTTTGTTCCTTCTGGTACCATTCTGACATCTTTTACGCTTGTTCATGGTTTTCATACGGTTAAAAGAACTCTCACAATTTCCAGTTTTTTTATTTCTTCTGGTACCATTATGACATCTTTTTGCTCGTTTGTTCAAGGTTTTCATATGTTTGTTACTTTTTGACAAACTTTTTATATGGTCAATGCGGTGCTGTATTTCTTTCATGGATGGGGGATTAGTCTCCATTAATGGTGTTTTTGAGTGAAGTGCTTTCAAAGAGGATTTATGTTGGATAGTTGAGCCGGTTTTCACAACAGGGGTGTCAAAATAGTTGTTGAGTGACTTTAAATCATACATTAGATGTTTCAAACTAATAACTTTGTCAGCATGATCGATCATATATTTGTATAATATAGTTGATACTTCTTTTCTGAAATTGGCGATAGCGTCGGAATTACCGTTCTTAAATTCAAAACGCGATCGTGTAAGTTCTAACAAGTTAAAGTAACAGGTTAATATTCCCCAAACGTCACAATTTTGAGCATACACTTCATAAAAATATTTGTAATGATTGAAATATCCAACTTCATCATAGAATTTCACGACACTTTTTGCTATATAATCAAAAAAGGCTTTCTTTGGAGAAATACCCATATTTAAGTTTTTCAAAATTACCTCAAACATGAAAAGTGTATATTCAATATGTCCATTTCCATACTGCAATTTATAAGTTTCAAAATTATCTTGAATTACATTTGATACTTCTTCCACGGTCAGCGACTTCTTTTTGTCTCGACCAGCAAAATGAATCGTGAGTTTATTTATGTAGAATGAAGAAAAAAGAATATTAGAAGAAGGTATATTGAATTGAACCGGTCTCCACTCACATTCTGTGTCAATCTTCTTGGTTGAACTAGATGAATACCTAAATGCCAACCCCCAATCAATAATTCTACATGTTAAGTCATTGTCAACCAAAATATTTTTACCCTTTATATCTGCGTGAACCAAATTATGTTTGTTAAATACCTGCACCGCATTCTTGATTAGTTTAATCAGGTTGTTATTTATAGTGGAAAAATTGGATCCCAATTTGTTAGATTTAAAATACATTTCGAGATCGGACCCTCCATATGACATATTCAAAATAGTGTATTTATCTATATTTGATTTTGCACTATCAAATTTAGAACACTTGTCATCGAACTGTTCCAAATCACTTTGTTCTAATTCGGATGGCTTACATATACTTTCTGGGAGCAATATGTAATTTTTAAAATGAGAAATTTTTTTCAAAATAGGTAAAATATCTTTCGTTTCATCAAATTCATCCTTTGCTGCGTGATTTTTTAATAATTTACTAATACCATCATATCGATTTCCTGTTTTGCATTTTAACGCAGGACTAAAAACACATCCGTAACCTCCCGATGCTATTGCTTTACCACCTTTCATCGTTGTATATATGTATGCAAAATAAAATGTTCCGTAAATATACATAAATGAGTTATTTTGAAACGTTGTATGGGGAAATTGTTGACAAAGAGAAACTCATCCATGTTATCAAGGACCACACGAATGATTTGAATAACGTTTTATTTTATGACCTCGGTTCTGGATATGGTAAAATCTGTTCTGAATTTCACAAATATTTTATGGGTTGTTATGGAATTGAATTAGTAAAAGAAAGACATATATACGCTGTACAACATAATTCACATCCAAATGTATACTTTTACAACAAAAATTTATTCGATGTACACTTAAAATCACCTTGTGTGGTACTCCTAAATAACTTATGTTTTGGCGATGGGACCAACAAACGGTTGAGCAATAAAATATTGGATGAAGTAAATGGAGGTTCATTAATTATTGTAACAAAACAACTTCATCGGCTAGATGACAAGTATAAATCGTTTTACAAAATAACATGCTCCTGGGGCGAATCCGAAATTTATGTGTATAAAATTTAATACATGAAATAGCATAAAATCAAAATAAATACAATCGTCAGCGCATATGTGTAAACTTTTTTCCAACGAGAGAAGTGACTTTCAATTTCTTCCTTTTCTTTATATTGATCATAATAATTACTCATTGCATCTGACAACGATAATTTCTTTTTACCCAAAATCACATTTATTCTATTGTGAATGAAATGAATCCATCTTGTGAACATTTCCCGGGAATCTAAATAGGGAGTGACGGGATACTTATCCAACAATTTGGAGAATTTGTTTCCAATTCGTTCATCCGGAATAAAGAGAGGTAAATTTTGTATGAATTCGTAATATTTTTTTTTGGTGATGTTGTTTGGTTTGATTGGATATGATATAGCAATAGTAGTGAGGACGAACCAAAAATGGGGTCCCCATATATGTGATTTCAACTTCATACTATTTATATATATTATATGAAAGGATACGAAACGAAAATTATTGTTTTATAATATGTGCTAAAGTTAAATATATTGAAATAGGTATTAAGAATTTCTCGTGTATGAATAATAACCGATATATACTATGAAAAAAAATATATTTAATTTATCTAAATATTGCAATAATTGTGGAAAACATGGTCACACACAACACGAATGTGTTTTACCTATTATAAGTGTAGGTATCGTATTGTTCCGTTTCGTAAATGGTAGGGTCGAATACTTGATGATTAGAAGAAAAGAAACTTTCGGATACTGTGACTATGTTAAGAATCGTTCCAAAAATTACAATCGGACCTTTTTGAAGAACGTGATCGACGAGATGACATTAAACGAAAAAGAATATATACGCGGAAAGTATCATGATAACATGACACAAGATTTAATTGAACATAGTAACACCATGTGGAATGAGCCCGAATGGGGATTTCCGAAAGGGCGCAGAAATAGTGGAGAGAAGGATCTAGACTGTGGACTACGCGAGTTCCACGAAGAAACAGGGTTCGCTTTGTCGGACATTCATTTGATTGAAAATATTAGTCCATATGAGGAATTATTTATTGGTTCCAATTTAAAGTCATACAAGCAAAAATATTATTTAGCATACACGGACAATGATGATAACGAGCTCCTTCATAACTTCCAACGTTCTGAAGTATCAAAAATGGAGTGGTATTCTGTTGAAGATTGCAATACAGTCATACGACCATATAACTACGAGAAAATCAGACTTATCAATAACATTCACAAGACCATTTCTTTATACAAGTGTGCCAACTTTTTGAAATGAATATGATATTAATTTGAAGTTCATAATATAAAAATTATTTGATTATATATATAATATATAAATGGAATCAAACAATTACTTAGATTTGAAAGAAGAGTTAAATGCGACAAGTCAAGTGCCTGGTTCTTCCTATCCCATATATACAGACCCTAATTTCAATCTGAAAATTGCTGGCAAATCAGAGTTTCAAGAAATATACGAACCGTCGAAATTGTCTCTCGAGGAATTGTTAGAATATGATAAAGATCGAGAAACGACTACTTTTTCTTTAAACTCGCATCAACTATTTGTCAGGAATTTTCTCTCTTTAAATACACCATATAACAATCTGTTGCTTTATCACGGGTTAGGTACAGGTAAGACATGTACTTCTATTGCGGTTGCTATAGAAAAAATTAGATACATGCGAGATACCAACGTACATCATAAGATAGCAGTAGTAGCCAGCCCTAACGTACAAGATAATTTTAAAAAGGAACTATTTAGTGAAAAAGATTTGAAGGGATCTGATGACGAATGGCGTCTTATTACATGTGTGGGTAAGGAAATACTTGAGATGGTCCATCCTACAAATGATACCATTGACAAGCAACGACTTGTCATAAAAATACAGGCTTTTATCAGCGAATGGTTTGATTTTGTAGGATACACAAAGTTTTCGAATATGATTACTGAAGCGATGAAAAAAGATAATATTGGTTCGTTTAATGATAATTTAATCATAATTGATGAAATTCACAATATACGCGTGAGTGAAGATAGTAAAAACAAGCGTATAGCTGAAAGTTTGGTGACCCTCGTGAAAAATACGAGAAATGTTCAATTACTGCTTCTGTCGGCTACTCCTATGTTTAATGATTATAAAGAAATCGTATGGTTAACGAACCTCATGAATTTGAACGACAATCGTCCCATAGTTGCCATAAAAGAAGTATTTGATTCGAATGGGAATTTTGTCGTAGACGATTCTGGTGAAGAAATAGGGTTGAAAAAATTTGTCAGAAAGATATCGGGATATGTATCATTTGTTCAGGGAGAGGACCCCATTAATTTCCCATTCCGAATATTCCCATCACAGTTTGATGCAAAGCAATCTTTATTGAAGTCATCGTATCCTACAATACAATTTGATGGTTCTGATATAGTGGTCCCTATGAAACATATTGATTTGTATACTGTACAATTGAGCGAATACCAAACAAGTGTGTATGAATATTTCATGCAATCGTTAAACTTGTCCAAATTGAACGAGGATGGGGAAAAAATAGGATATCAGAAATTTCAAATTCCACTCAATATTTTGAATATTTGTTATCCCAACGAACTATTTGACGATATCCAAACAGATAAAACCATAAAAGCCCATAAAAATGATATTGTCAACGGACTTGGAAAAGACGGTTTAGAACGTATATTTCAGAGTGTCCAGTCTTTGCCTTTTGTCTACGATAAGGAGTATGTTGATAAATATAAGCGCATCTTTTCTCCATCTGAGATCATAAAATATAGCACGAAGATAAAAAACATATGTGATGCCGTGAGTACTTCAGAAGGCGTTACGTTAATCTATTCCGAAAAAATATATTCTGGTGTTTTACCTGTGGCCCTAGCATTGGAAGAAATGGGATATGCTCGTCATGGAACTGCCAATTTACTTTCGAATAAGAAAAATGCGCAATTAAAGTATGCTATGATTACAGGAAATTCTCTCTACTCTCCAAGTAACAAGGCAGAAATAGAAGCGTGTGTTCATCAAAATAATATGAATGGAGATAAAATAAAGGTAATTATCATTTCCAGAGCCGGATCGGAGGGAATAGACTTAAAATATATTAGAAATGTTCATATCTTAGAGCCATGGTACAACATGAACAGAATCGAGCAAGTGATTGGGCGTGCAATTCGTAATAGAAGCCATATATTACTTCCGCCCGAAAAACGAAATTGTTCAATATATTTATACGGAACTCTTATGAAAGGCGGTGTGGAAAGTATTGATTTATATATATACAGACATGCCGAGGCAAAATCAATTAATATAGGAAAGGTATCACGTGTTCTTAAGGAGACTGCAATAGATTGTCTATTAACAAAAAAAGAAGATGTACGCTATTTCAAAAATGATGTTACACATATACCCCAATTGCTTTCGAATAAAGAAAGAATTTCATTTGATATACGACAAAAACCTTTTTCTTCAAGTTGTGATTATATGGAATCATGCACATACAAGTGCATGATGTACGATAAACAGTTTCAAAAACTTGATTTCAACGATGATACGGATATGACTACGTACAATAGTCATCATATCGCATTGAACACAAACAATGTGGTGATGAAAATTAAGGATTTATTCAAGGAGAAATACGTGTATACCAAATATGATATCATTAATAGAATATGCTACAATAAACCTTATTCTATACGTATTATTGATACAGCCTTGAACGATTTAGTATCAAACAAATTAATGGTTGTATTTGATAGATACCAACGCCAGGGAAAAATCATTAAAATAAACGATATGTATTTGTTTCAACCAGGCGAAATTGCAAATACGTCCATATCACTAGAAGATCGAAGCAAACCCGTCGATTACAAAAATGAGAAATTGTTGATCAAATTTAAAGAAGATCAAGGTAATGAAGATAATGATGATAAAAATAAATCAAATAGCGAAGAAAGAGACGAGTATGCCATGGAAAAGAGCTTTATCAGAAACGTAGTTGATTTAGTGATAGCAATGAAAAAAATTATGCAAGATCAACCACTAGTAAAAATGGCAAACGAAGAAGATATAATTGACGGTGACAACATATTGGAGATAAAAAATGTCGTCAATGCGATTGGCTTGAAGCGTTTGGGTGATGAATGTGAGACAAATGAAGAATGCAAGAACAAAAATTGTCAAGATGGTAAATGCACGAGGATGAAAAACAAGAAGAAAACCGTAAAGGATGAGCGCATTGAGGAAATATCTATTATTGGTGGAGATAAAACGTCAATGACTTTGAATGATTATGTCACTATTTCTGTAGAAATGGTATTTGATCAACTTCCATATAATTATAAGATGCAAATAATGAATCTTATATTGGGCCTTGATGAAAATACAGTAAATGAGTTTGCAAATTTATATGAAAATGAGATTAGTAGTATGGAAGTAGTGAATGTGTTTCGTAGATATATTGAAGAAAATACAATAACAAACGAGTTTGATATGAAAATTTTTGTACTGGGATATAATAAAAAACTATTTATAACTTCATATAATGACGATAAATGGATAGAAGGAACAGATGCGTTCATAAGTCTCTTTAAACCTATCATGGAAAAGATGGTAGAAAAATATAAAAAACCACATAATTTTTATCATAATATTGGATTGAAACTTTACAATTCGGATACTTCTATTTTCAAAATCAAAGACACAACTAACAAGGACGTGCATAATACTGGGTTTCGATGTGCAAATGCTAAGAAAGCGTCAATTAAAGAAATATTGTACGATTTATTTGGAGATAAGGAAAAAATAGATGCTTTAGTTAGTAATTCGAAATACAAGGTTGCTGGGTTATGTAGATTGATTGAATACAAACTTCGCTTTATGCAATATGAAAGTGAAAATAAAATTTATTTTGTAGATACCATCCATTCGGGTATAATTCAACACTTGAATATTTTTAAGATATAATAATGTTTAAAATTGATTTTGAATTAAACATTTTATACATATAATATATAATGTTGGAAACGGATCAAGAGAAAACTAATATTAACCCAGAGAAAACATATATGAAAATAGATACAGATAGTTCTACAGGAACCGCTCCTCCACCACCAACGGAACCCTATCCCGAAAGTGATACATCGAAACATAACCCTCTAGAAACCGCAAAAATGAATATAAAAAAGGTCCAAGGTGATTCTCTAGCATCTTCGTCAAGTAATCAATACATGACACCAACCGAGATGGAAAAAACAGGTTATCAACCGCAGACCCCTGATACCTCACCAATGACAGAATTAAAGGATAGTGAATTTGTACCTCAAACGCCATCCGACACCCCACCAGAAGACGATATCCTTCAAACTGACCTTCCTGGTGTTGGCGAAGAAAAGCAAGAGCAACCGGTCGACGAAGAGAAAGAAAAACAATTGGAGCTTTTGAAGCAAACCTATTTGGATATTACCAAAAAAAAAATGAACAGACAGAAAAATATATTTTGTCCGGTGATTGATACTGAGAAGGTTGTCTTACCAGTCAATCAATTAGATAAAAACTATCAAATCAAACTAAAATCATTACTGCAGAAGAAACTCGAAGAAAAGTGCAATAAGCATGGTTTTATAAAAGAAGGTAGTGTAAATATCATCTCCATTTCGTCAACAAACGTATACGGTAAAAGTGCGGAATTTTATGTTACATATCAAGCGTTAGCATGTAATCCAGTTGAAGGCATGATCGTCGAGGCATCCGTTCTAAACATTACAAAGGCAGGTATTCGCGCGGAGTTAATAAATTTCGACAAATCTCCGCTTGTTATTTTCATAGCCAGAGATCATCACAATAACAGTAATTATTTTAACAACTTGAAAGAAAAAGACACAATCAACGTGACAATTATTGGTGTTCAGTATGAATTACATGACAAGTTTATCTCAGTTATTGGTGAGTTGCACAGAATGTAACGGTGAAATGAAATAAAATAATTATTAATTTTTAATTATTTTATATCAAATTAAGTAGGAACATATATATTATTAATATACAGTGTATATAACTATGTATTCTTTATTTTTTCATTTATCCGGTTTAGCATTGATAGAAATTATATTTTATTTTAATTACATAGGTCCTATGGAAACATACGTATTCAAAAATGCTATTGAACACGCGGGAAGTTATAATTCTGTAGATGATGAGGAAAATAACGCCCCTATAATTCATATTATCAATCCTTTTAATTCATCACAAATATTTGAATTCGACACAAACGTAGAATCGAATTACTCCATTCACCTTCGAAATAGTGCACAACAAGCCACTTATGAAAGAAACCGATACAATAAAGAATTATATGATCTGTCTCTCGTTTACTGGACATATTTGATGTCATTTTCTATCATTGTATTCTGTTCTGAATATTCTATTCGATACATGTTATTCCTACAAGAAACGAGAAGAAACCATTATACTAATGATGAAGATGACAGCGCATCTATTGAAATGACGAATTTAGAAGATGAACCTTTGAGAAATAGAAATCGATTAGATAGTCTAGAAGAGTCATACGAGACAAATGATACGAATATTACTGATATCATACCCATAGATACTAATGATCATGATCAAGATCAAGCATCATTTATTAACTGGAGTAATGTACGCAAAATTGTGATTGAAGCAACCGCTTATAATTCTGCGTTAGCGGCGCTCGTTTTGACATTTGAATATTTGTTTTTTACTAACATCATTCTACGATACAAAATAATATCATTGGATGAGATTACGTATGTGCTTTTTCAAATTTTGAATTCGTTGATTTATCATTTTGTTGAAAACGAAATGAGACTTATTGGTCAATAATCTCTATAGAGTTTACATTTTCTGTATTGTCTTCTCTTCCCTCTTCACTTTCATTCTGTATTTGATCATGTGTTTGAGCTACATAATCTGCTGATTCGTTTTTCTTGTATACAAAATACAAAACGAATATAAGAAGATTACAGACAATAGGCATAGAAAGCGAGTAGACCAATAACTTATCATTTGTGAGTGTTCCATATACTAAATATAATACATCACTTTGTAAATGTAAAATGAAAAAGAGTGGGTTCAAATCTCGAACCTTTTCCGTGCGTATAATTTGTACTAGTTGAGGTATCGATGTAATGAAGCCTAGCACACCAGCTGTATATGCAATTATGTACAATTTAGTACTCATTACTTTTTATGGTATCATTTGTTTATATCTTTTGTCGATTTAATGTTTTGATATTTAGTCAACGGTGTCCATATCTTTTTGAAACGCCATAGTTTCACATGGTAATACATGATTTTCGCTATAAAAATACCGAGTCCTAAACCAACTACTATTTGCAAAATGTTGTGACATTTTTTCATGTATCGTGCGAGACCCATTAATATGGTGGGAATATGATACATACCAAATATTATTGCATTATTTTCACCCGAATGATAATACAAAAGTGACATATAAACACTTGTGCTAGCAACATGGCCCGATGGAAAACCGGAGTCGGATTCCACTAGTCCACCGGTATTCATAATACTACAATTACACGCATCATCTGGTCGTTTAAATGGAATAAACGTCGAACTAGTTGTTATAAATTTAAATAGTCTCTCGATAAGAAGGGTACCGAGCAAACTTATAGGATATATTATTTGACCACTTATACCTTTGTAGATAACATCTACGGCAATAAAATGGGTGAACAGGGATATAACATCATAAATAGAATTAATAAGTATCATAATGATATAATATTATTAAATATTATATAATTTGATAATATAAAAAAAATGTCAATCAGTAGATTTAATATATAGACATACAATAAATGAAGGTTCCATTTCGGCCATTTTCATTGGCAAACGGTCTCATAGTGGCCCCACATGGAATTACGGATTTATTCCACGCCGTTGAATACAAAAATATGATACCTTTATCTCAAATATATACATCCTCTTTTAGTCTTATTCCCATTTCGGATATTCTTATGAATTATGATAACCATGTCCGATTACTGGACGTTGTTTTTTTATTGTCTGCTATAATTCATTTTCGCCATGATATGCCGAGTGTATCACACAACAACAATCCTATTCGGCGAGAATTATTGAGTACATTACTGATTATGATGTCACCTTTATTGGGAATGAACATGTTTTCTCTCTATATGATATTTCGACATGTTCCTCTTCATTATAAAAAATGTTGGCCTCTCGTACAAAAATACAAAATACCTATGATCCTGTCTATATTCATATTATCCATCCCAGGATACTATATGATAGATAACTTCGAAACATTATCTCATCTTGAATACAGTTTAATGGAGTCCACGATTGTAGCTCATATTGTATATAACGAAATGTATATTGATAATCAAACCGATAAATCATAAGATATTTTATGACAAGTGTGCGGAGTAGTCAACAAAAATATTATATTGCCAATTATAAGTAAGATGATTGTCTTGAGTATAGATGTAGGTATTAAAAATTTAGCAGTTTGTTGTCTTCAAGTGGATTTGGATAATAAAAAATATGAGATAATTGACTGGAATGTACACGATCTGTGTAAGAACGAGGTAAAGCTATGTGGGTCTACAAACAAGAAAGGAGAGATTTGTGGAAAGCGAGCAAAATATATAAAGGGCGATATGTATTGTTGTAAAACTCATGCAAACACTAGTGAATTTTTCGTACCCACAGCTGAAATGAACATGAAGAATTTAAAGAAAAAACGTATATCTGAATTATATTCATTGGCTAAAAATTACAACATAGAACACGAGGAAAAAGTTACAAAATCAAAACTACTAGAATTGTTCGAGGAAAGCATTAAAGGGAAATACTTCGAAGTGATTACAACTGTGAAAATAGATGATATGCACATGGTCACTATCGGAAGAAATATAGCCAATATTTTCAACGAAAAGTACAAACATTTAAATATTGATCATGTAATTATCGAAAATCAAATCAGTCCGATTGCCAATAAAATGAAAACTGTTCAAGGTATGCTAGCGCAATATTTTATCATGACCTCTCTATGTGAAATAGCATTTGTTTCATCAATAAACAAATTGAAGAATTTCGAAGGATGTCAAAATTTAACCTACAAAGATAGGAAAAAGAAATCCATAGAAATTACTCAGGAACAGTTAGTAAACAATCAAAGCCAATCGTTTCAAGATGTATTCAAAAAAAGTAACAAAAAGGATGATTTAGCCGATAGTTACCTTCAAGGTGTATGGTTTATTAATGAAAAGATACTAAGTTGAAAACTGTTTCGTGTCCCTTACTTTAAACGTGATACTCCCTTTACGCAATACAAATTATATATATTATGTTGCGTAATACTTAAAATTATTTGTTCTACTTACATCATAATGGCAGATCCAGAGATTATTGATATCAGTGATTTAGGCTCAAATGAATTAGGAATGAGTAAAGATAGTGATTTAAAGTCGACCAATTTTGGTCCAGGTATCGAACTATTAATGAACGAAAGAAAATCAAAATCCACTTCTCCCTCTCATGAAGTTTCCAATGATAATGATATTGTAGACTTAGAAAAAGAATTGAATGATTTAACCGAGACAATCGATTTGAGCTCCCTTCCTGTTATGGATTCGAGACCATCCGTTGAATTTAGTCTACCTACACCTCAATTGGAAACCGTTGATTTAGGTGAGGAAACATCAAGAAAATTCGGTGAAGAAAAAACTTGGGACGGGTTTGGTAAATTTAACGACATCCCGTTGAATCCAGACAAGCAAGTTTCTGCACAACCAGCTATGAGTAAGGAGGAAACCTTGCGCGAAAAATTTAGTTACCTCCGCAAGCTAGAAATGTTGGAAAAGAAAGGTGTGGAGCTTTCGAAGAAATACAGTATCGACTCTAATTTGATGGAAATGATGGGCGAATACGAGATGATTATGGCGGAGAAGGAAAGAAAGAATTCTGTCAAATTCCAGGGAAATATGTTGTCTGCCCTGATTAATGGTATTGAGTTTTTAAATGGACGTTTCGATCCATTTGACTTTAAGTTAGATGGCTGGAGCGAGCAATTCAATGAGAATATTGATGACTACGATGAGATTTTTGCAGAGCTACACGATAAATACAAATCGAGTGCCAAAATGTCTCCTGAAATCAAATTGATTTTCCAACTATCTGCTTCTGGAATGATGGTGCATATGAGTAACACTATGTTCAAGAGCGCTATGCCTGGAATGGACGACATTATGAGACAAAATCCCGATCTTATGCAGCAATTTAATAAAGCAGCGGTCGATAGCATGGGAAAATCTAATCCAGGATTTTCCGGGTTCATGAACAATGTGATGAACCCCGAACCTGCTGTATCCAATCGTGGAGCCCCACCTCCACCAATTGAGACCCAGGAGAAGAAACTTCAATCTAGGAGAAGAGTAGAAGAGACTGAATTTATAAATAGACGTCCAGACTTGAATGCTAGTAGAGGAGGTGTTGATATTTCGAACAACGCGGAGTCTGCCGATGTCTTGGATAAATCAAGAAATGAATCCAAGTCTGTAAAAATTCCCGCTGTACGCCCCGAAATGAAAGGACCCAGCGATATATCTGACATTCTATCCGGACTAAAGCCCAAGTCTACTAGCGAGGCGAATATTCCTGTCATGGAGAAAGAGGAAAATGGAAGCACTATTAGCATCAGCGAATTGAAAGAACTTCAAAGTGAAGGAACAGTTCCAAAAAAATCCAAACGCAAACCTAGATCCAATAAAAATACCATCAGCTTAGACATTTAATATAGCAAATTTATTTCAATTATGACCAACATTATATAGTATTGATCATAATGACACTATTTCATTATATTTTCTTCTCTTTTTATTGTATAAATGAATAAATTACAATTAGCACGTCAAGATCTCGAAGCCACTATGACTAAGAAATATGATTTAGTCAATACTACGTTTTATATTACCTACGCGTTCCTTATGACCACCGCTACCATCACTTTCATCGAAGCACTTCGCACCAAAGACGCAAAAGTGCGTAATATTTTGAACTTGGAAACATGCATTTCGGTTGTGGCTACCTTCTTTTACGCGAATTTCGTAGAAGATATAAAAACAGAAGATCGTAGTTTTGAGAAAATAAATATCACCAGATACACAGACTGGGCCATCACCACCCCCATCATGTTGTTGGTATTGGTATTGGCTATTTTGTACAATAATAAAGCAGGTGCAATGAATTTTTTTTCATACCTCATCATATTAGCTCTTAATTATGGAATGTTGGGTGCAGGATACTTAGGAGAACTCGGGTTTATGGATAGAACAAAAGCCAACATTAGCGGGTTTGTCTTCTTCATTGCACTGTACGGATATATATATCAACAATTCATGAGCCAATCAAATAACAGAGATAACAAAATACTTTTCTGGAGTTTCGTGATACTTTGGGCGTTTTACGGCGTCTTCTATCAAACTGAAACTGTCACGAGAAATGTCGGATACAACGTATTGGATCTCTTCTCCAAATGTTTCGTAGGTATATTCTTTTGGGCTTACTTTACAGGAGTATTTAAACTGTAAATCCATTTGATACTTTTCCATTACATAGAATTATTGTCGTTGTCATCTCCGTCCTGACTTTGATTGTAAATAGATGGGATATCACCACTGTAGATTTCCAGCACTTCTTTCACTACATCCTCACGTTGAATGTCAGAATGCTCGAATTCAACACTACTAATACTAGCCGACCGTTTTCCCTTGAACTTGTGTAAGAAATCTTCTAAACCATTTTGTTCGTTTTCTCTGTCGTGTTGATCTAAATCTCCCGTTATGACTAGCCTACTATTATCACCTAAACGGGTCATTAACATTTTCATTTGCGAAACAGTCGAGTTTTGCATTTCATCTGCTACAATCCAGCAGTTTTTGAATGTTCTTCCTCGCATGTACCCCAACGGAGCTATTTCAATCGTTTTCTCTTCCATTAAAATAGATACTTCTTTAGGTGTAAGAAACATATATAAAATGTCATATATCGGTCGGACCCATGGTGCCATTTTTTCCTCAAGGGTTCCAGGTAAGTAGCCAAGATCTTCATCGACTGATACCGAAGGTCGTGTAAAAACGAGTTTTTCATAAGTACCCATCAAAAAATACTTTACAGCCGTCTCGGTTGCAAACATTGTTTTTCCGGTTCCAGCAGGCCCAGTTGCCACGACAATTTTCTTCGATTTTTCACTCAACATGTTATAATAATCAGTCTGTATACCGTTTTTAGGTTTTGTAAACTTTTCTTCCAAAGACTGTATTTCATTGGCAGACAGGTATTGCATCATATTGTATGACTGATTTAATAAAGACCCGTCACTCTCACTCTGTTTTTTTTCGTAGTTATAATCCAGTAACAATTCTTTTTCTGACGGCTTCTTTGTCTTGCGATTTTTCTTTTGGGTCTCCATAAATGGACCCCCCAGAACAGAATCACCTTTTTTGCTCATAATCCTAAACTTACTATATACAGGTATTATATTTTGGACAAATATAATTATGGACACCTGAGGAAAGATCGTATGAGCACTATAAAAAGTAATAAACCCGTCTAGAAGTTAGTATTGAAGAACATGTATTCTGAATTATCTATAGTATATTCGTATTAATTTTCAATAGCGATATTCACCTTCTATTTCGTAACTGACGTTGCCTCTCCTCGCAAACCAACGAAACAAATAACAGCACTGATACTACTATAGCTCCAATCAAAATTATTGCCATTTTTACTTCGTTTTACTAGTTATTAATGTACGATTTTAAAGTGTCAATTTTTGTAATATACACTAACCTATATATATTTTCTCCCATAAAAAAATCTAACCCTTTAGTATATGGGTAAAGAATTCGAAATAAAAGTTATCGATCTCGATGCAGAAAAGTTCAAACATATATTGCAACAGAACAACGGGAAACAAATTCACCCAAAGCATAAAATGTATAGACATGTCTTCAAACATCCCAATCCTGCAGTAGACGGGTTCGTTCGCTTGCGCAAAGAAGATGAAAACAAAACGACGTTAACTTGTAAAATATTCAACCAGAGCAAATTTCCTCAGGAATACGAATTGAACATTAACGAACCGTACGAAAAAGGTCTCGAGTTTCTAAAAAAATCAGGACTGGAGCTTAAATCATTCCAGGAAACTGCACGCGAAAAATGGTCACATCCATTAGCAAAAGAAATAGTTTTCGATTCGTGGCCAGGTATCCCAGAATTTATTGAATTCGATTGTGAATC
>Ga0181563_10002033_pt1 | contig 19666 bp, 23 predicted proteins | sample 011ome_25_FD_133759 | JGI IMG/M metagenome (GOLD analysis project Ga0181563, IMG submission 133759) | Coastal salt marsh microbial communities from the Groves Creek Marsh, Skidaway Island, Georgia - 011512CT metaG (megahit assembly) | ecosystem: Environmental > Aquatic > Marine > Intertidal...
CAATCTCATGTGGATTTTTCATATTAAAGTCAGTTAAGTACTCATGCTTCTCTGTCATAGCTTGTATTTCAAAGAACTCTGTATACTGCTCATCTGACTTTCCTAATGTTTCCAAAAGTAAAGAATATGCTTCTTGGTGTACTGCTTCCATAGCAGCGTAACTTACTAGCATCATTCTTATTTCTGGTTGTTTGAATGTTGGTAAGTAATGCTTTGCATACCCACAACATACATCAACATCTGCTTGTGTAAAGAACTTAAATATATTATCTATAAGTGTTCTTTCACCATCTGTTAATTTTTGATTATAGTCTTTGATGTCATCTTGGAGTGGTACTTCATCAGGTAACCAATGCATCTGTTGTTGTTTTTTATAAAACTCAAATGCCCAAGGGTAATCAAAAGGTTTATAATAATCTCTTTCAGTTAATAATTTGCTCATTTATCCCTCGCAACTTAGACAATCTGATTGTTCAAAGATTATCTCTCTTTTAGCCTGAGAAGTAACATTATCAGCTCTACTGATAGCTTCACTTCTTAGATAATATAATGTCTTTAAGTTCTTTGCCCAAGCTAACATGTGAACATTATGCAAATCTGCTTTGTTCACATCAGGTGGAAAGAACAAGTTTACACTCTGTGACTGACATATAAATTCCTGTCTTTGAGAAGCGTGTTCTACAATCCATGATTGATTGATTTCTACTGCTGTCTTAAATACATCTTTATCCCATTCATCGAGTATAGTTAAGTGTTGTACACTTCCTTTGTTTGCAACTATACTTCTCCAAGTTTCTGTGTATTCTTCTTCACTGGTTGTCTTCTCTCTAATTATATTGTCAAGAAACTTATTCTTTACTAAATTAGAACCAGACTTTGTCTTTTGCGTATATGCATTAGCACGATACGGCTCAATACTTGGTGAAGTATTACCACAAATAATACTAGAAGATGCATTAGGTGCAATAGCTAGTAAGTGAGCATTTCTTACAGAAGCAGTATCATCATCTGGACACGCACCTCTTTCAATTGCTAACTTTCTAGTTTCTTCTTCTGCTGTGGTTTTGATATGAGTAAACATATCTAGGTTAATATTTCCTGCCATCGCACTTTCAAAAGGTATGTTATTCTTTTGTAAATAGGCATGATAACCCATTGCACCAAGTCCAATGCTTCTCTCCCTATAAGCACTAAACTTAGCTTTTTCTAATTGTGTTGGTGCATTGTCTATAAAATACTGTAACACATTATCTAGCATACGAACTAAGTCAGGAATAAATGATGGAACTTTCTTCCATTCATCATAATACTCCAAGTTCACACTAGATAGACAGCACACTGCTGTTCTTTCTTCGTCAGTAGCTAATGTTATTTCTGAACATAAGTTACTATGGTGTACTTTCAACCCTTTCTTCTTTTGGAAATCAGGTAGTGCATTTTGCACTGCATCTTCAAACATTATGTAAGGCTCTCCAGTTTCAATTCTGTTCTGTAGAATCTTTACCCATAATGCTCTTGCACTTACTGTTTTTCTGATTTCTCCGCTGTGAGGGTCAATAAGATTCCAACTATCATCATAATCACTATGCTTAGTTGCCATGTGAATGAGTTCCATAAAAGCGTCTGGAACAACCACAGCATGATGAAGGTTAGTACACTTACGGTTAACATCGCCACCAGTAGGTTTCCTAACATCTAAGAACTCCTCAATCTCGGGGTGGGAAATGTGTAGATACCCTGCGTAACTACCCCGTCTAGTTACTCCTTGCGAAAATGCAAGCATTTCTGCATCTACAACCTTTACAAATGGAATTACACCAGTAGATTCAGAGCCTTTAGATGTCTTAGTTCCCATAGAACGAACATCACTCCAACTACCACCAATACCACCACCAAAACTACTTAAGAAAGCATTTTCGGTAAAATGGTCTGTAATTCCCTCTCTTGAATCATCTACATAATTCAAGAAACAACTAATGGGTAATCCTCTCTTTGTGCCACCATTGGATAACACAGGAGTTGAAAACATAAACCATAAATTACTTACATAATCATATAATCTTTGTGCATGGTATTCATCATCTGCAAAAGCCATTGCAGCACGGGCAAAGGCTTCTTGAGGTGAAGTTTCATCACCTACCATATATCTATCTTTTAGAGTTGCGTGTGCAAAATCATCTAAAAGCTTATCTTTACTAAAGTCTATCTTCACTGACATAATTCTCTACTAATCCTATAATTTCTTGCCCATGTCCAAGTACTGCGCCTTCAACATCGTATGTTAAATCCATGAGTTTCACTCCTCTTTCTAGTCCTTCAGTTCCGAACTCATTTAAGTTCTGAATGTACTTGTACTTTCCATCAAGAGGCAAACTCGCCATGATATCAAAAATATCTCCATATTCTTCTATCAACTGAGCAGCACGCTTTGGGCCAACTCCGTCAACGCCAGGTACATTATCTCCTTTATCGCCTGTTAGTGTCTTGTAAGTCAAGAAGTATTCAGGCTCAAACTCATAATGTTCATCCCAGTTATGGATAGTTGTTTCTTTTCTAGTTACAGTCGAAAAACGACTAATTTTTGGGTCAACTAGTAAATCCCAATCTTTATCTGATGATATTAACCAAATCTCATCGAGACCTAACTCTTCTCTGTTTTGACAGATAATAGCTGCTATATCATCAGCTTCTACTCCTGGGTACTTTAGAGTGAGATATCCTTTGCTTTTAAGATTAGTCATTGTAGTACTAAACTCTGCAAGGAACATTTCAAACTCTTTTGCTTCTTCAGGAGTTTGTTCTGCATATCGTTCTTTACGATTTGCTTTGTACTCTGGATAGATTTCTTTACGGTAATTACTACCGCCATCGCCTAAGACGACTATCTCTCCACAGTTATAGGACTTTGCTAAGGATTGAACTGTTCTCACATAATCATGCTCGAAGTCGTTGCGTCCTTGATGTTTCCATCGGAAAGCTAGATTGAGTCCATCAACAATCAACAAGTTCCCATTCGGGATCGGCTTTCCATGGTTCGTAAATTGTATCGCCATTTGTAAATTTTACCTTTTGTGTTTCTAAAAATTGTTCGGCAAAGGTAACATAGCACCCTAGCCAGTTTATATACATGTGTTTTTTGTAAAGTGGCTTTCTTGTCGTTGCCACATACCATTGTGAATGGTTTTCCTTAAAAAATAGGAGTGGTTCTTGTTCCATAAATTCTGCTTGTTTACAAAGTTTAGACCACCACTTAACAAATACATTACTCTTTTGAGTAAAGATTTTGTGATTGAATCCCATATCTTTATAATGTTTAACTTCTATAGTAAACAAGTTATGTTTATGTGGAACATGAAGGTCGCCTTTTATGGCACCTGAACCACTTCCCGGGGTTTGCGCAAAATCAAGTTGTGTAATTCTAGTAAGCATGGCCGCACACTTAAGTTCTGCGTCATGCCCTTTTCGTCTACTATTGACCAATTAACTTCTCCAGTTCTGTATAACCTCCAATCTTCTCGCCATCCACAATAATCTGTGGAAATGTACGAGCTGTGGGAAATAGTTCTCTAACATCACTTGCTTGGAACTCTTCTCCCATCATATTGTAAACTACCTCATGTCCTTTTCTTTCTGCAAGACCTTTTGCTTTTACACAATAAGGACAGTTTGGTATGCTATAGATTTCTATTTTCATTAGTCTAACCTCGATATATTATCTTCTTTTACTATTTCTATTTTTTCAAGTAATGGGTGTGTCCAACCATGAGATACTAAATATGTATTTAGGTTTTCTTCTTTGAGTAGAACTTCCACTACTTTCTCTTTACCTTGCTCGTCTAAGGCTTGGTTAACCTCATCTAAGAAAAGTACATTAATCTGACTTCTACTAATAGATGTCATAAGTTTTCGTATTGCAACTAATGTCGCAATGTTTACTCTTGCTAGTTCACCACTAGATAGAGCAAGAATATCGATAATGTTTCCATTATCAGATACTTCTACATTGAGTTTATCGTTAGTAACTACAAAGTTAATTGCGAATCTACCATCAGAAAACTCTGCAAGATAGTCATTAGTAAGTATCTCTAGTTCTTTTACTAAAGACTCTATTTTGTACGCAAGGAGTCCGTTTGTAGAAAATGCCTTTTTAAGCGTTTCAAGTGACGCCAGCTGTTCTTCTTGACTTGATAATTCAGATTCAAGCTTATCAAGTTGGCTTTGAAACTCATCAGTCTGTTCAAGTATGATTCCAATTCTGGTGTTATGTCGTTCTCGTCTTTCATTTTCATCAATTACTTCTTGAAGAGCCGATTTAGCATCGGTAATCTTTTGACGAAGCCCAGTAACTTGTCTTTGTAAGTCACTTTCATCGAGGACTGATGTAGAGAGTTCATGGTCGATAGACCTGTAGAGGTCTTCCCAATCGCTGATTTCTCTTTTTGCTGTCCTATGTATCGCATTTGATTTCTCCACTTCGGTAAGTTTATCTTGCACATCTCGTGCAAACTTCTTGCAGTTTTCAACTCTTTCACTATGTTCTTTAACCATATTTGCTACGAAAGATTGGTCTATCTCTCCCTCACATGTAGGGCAAGTAGCGTCAGGCATACCCGCTAGGGCTTCGTATTTACTTAACATAGTCTGCTCATGAGTCTGTTCTGATTTCCATGTGGCAATCGAAGAAACTAAGTCTCTAGTACTCTTTTCTTCTGGGTGTTCTGCCAGTAATCTTTTGTACTCATGCAAGTCTATATCATTTAACTGCTTTTTCAGTTGATTATTATTATTTATCTTTTTATTCTTTTCGGTGATATTTTCAATCTCTATTAATAGTGAACGCAAAGATTTCTCATCTTCTTCCGAGTAAAATGGTAAATCCATTTTCGGAAGTATGGAACTATCTTCGAGAAAATTGTCTTCCAACCATTTTGCAATAGTTGCAATCTTCGCGTTGCTAGATGTAATATCAAGTGATGCTACGCGCACTGCCTCTTTGAATGTCTCAAAGAAAGCTACATAATCGTCAAGTTTTAATAAGTCAATTAAGAACTTCTTACGATTTGTGTCAGTAGCAGTTAGAAACTGTAAAGACGCATTGGTGTTCTGATAAACTAACTGTGAAAAGGTCTTGAAGTCAATACCAAGAATATCCCCTAAAGTTTTATAGGTATTTGAAGCAGTATGAGAACTTATGTCCTCTCCGTTTTTAGTTAGCTTGCATTTGAGTGTAGAACGCCGTATAACAGTAATGTTATATAGGTCAGCGTCAACAGTGAAGTCAAGACTAATATCATATCCCTTGTTAACATATCTGTTTGCAATATCCGCTTTCTTTACATTTTTACTATTTTTATTGAATAGTATTTCTTCCAAAATTAAAGGTATGGAAGATTTACCTACACCGTTTGTTCCAACTAATTGTGTGAGTATGTCCTTTGATAAGTCCAACTCATTGCCTTCGCCATACGAAAAGCAATTATCCCAGTTCAGTTTTTGTAGAATAATCATTAAAAACTCCCATTAATTTTCTAATTTTTGCATCATCAAGAGATAGTATCTCTTTTAGATATATTCCTAATTCATCCGCAATCGTCATTTCACTACTCAAATTAAGTGTAGCTTCTGTTTCTCTGCGAACAACTTTCTTGTCAAGTAAATCAGAGTTTTTAACTTTTGCCAAGTCTTGCACATCTCCTTCAACTTCATAGATAGTATGGTGAAAGTCTGTCTGTACCATTTCTTCTGCACTTGTAACAGTCTTACGAATAAGCTGTGGTAAGTCAAACTCATGCCATGTCCACTCATAATGATTACTAGGGTTAATAATTAGATAACCCGTTTGGACTTCATTTCTATGAAAAGATGTTGTCATTGGACTTCCTGGATACACAATATTTCGTTGAGTATTCTCGTGAGCATGTAAGTCTCCAGCGAAGACGACATCAAACTTGTCAAATCTTTCTAAATCTACTTCTGGTACTACATGAGGTGGTATTTCTCCACGCACATGAGTAAATAAGACATCTGCATCAATGCCTTCTATATGATTCTTTTTGTGCAAATCTGCATAGGGAAGAATCGCCCAATCATCCTCATAATATGTTTCAGTTACTACTGATACTAGAGGGTTTATATCTTGTGTGGCACGAATTAAATTAGTAAAGAATGTGTGATTCTTTTTAGTAGCTTCGTGATTGCCGTCATAAATGATTGTTCTTACTTTTTGTTTTGCAACAAAGTCAAAATAAAGAGTAAGTTCATCCATGCTGGGGACTCGGTCAAACAAGTCCCCACCAATGATGTGAAGAGTAACTCCGTGTTCATCTATAGCTTTCTGTATCTGTTCATAGAACATCTGATATCTAGTACACGCCCATGAGGTCGGTACATTCTTTTGCCCTAATTTAATATGCCAGTCTGCTGTAAATAAAATCATCCTACGAAATCTTCTCCTGGTTGCCATTCACAACCTGTTAATCCACCTGCTTTTATGCCTTGTAAAGTTCTAAGAACTTCATTAGCATTTCTGCCTGTGTCAAGTGCGTTAACACTTACATGTTGTACTACATCATTTCTATCAATAATGTAAGTTGCTCTGTAGCAAACACCTGCTTCTTCATCTACTATTCCTAGATCTTCTGCAAGTCTTAAGCCGCAGTCGGCAGCCAGTGAATGTTTAATATCTCTTATAAGTTCATTATCTTGTTTCCAAGCTAACTTACAAAACTCATTATCTCCACTGATACCGATTACATTAGCTTCGCTTACTAACATATCCATTCCCGCAATTTCTGTTGGGCATATGAAAGTAAAGTCTTTAGGATAGAAGTAGATTACTGTATAATCATGCTTTAGTGGATCGTAGTGTTCTGTTACAGAAACCTCTACAAACTCATTGTTAGCATTAACACCCTGCAAAGTAAATGCAGGAAACTTCTCACCTACCCCTATCATGATACGTCAAACTCCTCAGAAACTTCCTCAGGGGTATCACCACCTTGGTCGTTTACTCTTCTTAAGAGTTCTAACTGTGCATCAGCAGTTGGTCTAGGAAGAACATCATCCATTGACTTTAAGTTAGCCACTAAATCTTTCTCCCAGTCCTCTAGTTCTCTTGGTTTGCACTTAAGAACTTGTAATTGATATTCGACATTAAACACCTGTGGGCCAGTCTTCTTTCTTTTGAAATGGATATCATATCCTGTGACTGGGTCTGTTGGGTCTCCCAACTCTTCCATGGCGACTATAACTTGGTCGAACAACTTTCTTTTTAGATTAAGAACTTTAACAGTTTTATCAGCGTAATCTATGCACTGGACGGCATATGACCATCCACATTTAAGGTCTGGATAAAAGTCTCGAACATGGTCATGTTCTTTGTTGTTAAAGGTTTCAGAGTTTCTATCAAAAGATAAACACTCCATAGGAATGTTCTTTCCGTTTTCTCCCTTAATCCAATAGACATATCTAGGTAATAAGTCACCTACCAATCTTACATGGTGGTCTTCTTTACCTGCATAGTTATAGGTTTCGATTTTTTCTTTTTGGGCTGAGCCCTTGGTTTGGTTGAATCCAATTGCCATTTTTATTCTCCTTGTGTCTCCTCGAAAAGAAAGTGTACCCGTCCATCTCTCAATTCAAGCAGTCTGTTATTATTAATTATATCATCTGATATTGGACACATCAGATAATCCAGTGTGGTGTCTTTTGTATTTACATAGTTGTGATAATTGCGAAATGATGCGACACCTGCATATTCCACAACCTCTCTATCACTCAATGCTCGTCCTCGTTCAAGTAAATCTTTCGGGTTAAGAAGATATGACTTGCCTCCGAACTTATAACGATAGAATTTAAAGTTTCTATCGTGATAGTTTTTTGGTTGAATCTTATAAGTTATAATCCTAAGTATCTGAATGATGTCACCAACATTTCCTTTGCTTATTTTCATAATCTTATTCCAATCAAATAACAACATATTATAACAAATTTTTAAATGCGTGTCAAGAGTTATTTTTCTGAGCTTCGGAATTACCCAAAGTTCCTGGATTAGGGGCGGTTGATAGTTCGCCATCGGCTCCCGCCTTCTGCCTCATCTTCTCAATATCTCTTGGATCCATGGTAGCATGTACTCCAGCCTGAGCCATTTGTATTAAACTACCTTGGAATATGTAACTACCACAATGCATTAATTCTACTAGTGGTAATGCCCATATATCTACTCCGAAGTTTCTTACAGTTTCAGAGAACATATAATCTTCACTTAAATATCGATTTTGCTCATTGATAATACAATCAAAATAAGCCATTATCTGTTCACCAGGTGCAAACTCTCCTTCTCTAAGGTGGTCAGGAGTATATAATCTTTCAGGGTGTTCTTCGTCATATTTTTCAAATACTGACCTGTGTATAAACATAAAACCTGTAGCGCCTTCTTTTATTTTTACAGGCTCAAATACAGGAGCTTGCCCATCAGGGTATTCATCTGGTAATGGATTAAATACCATATCTCCAGCTACTTTTTCTAATCCTCTAGGATTCTCGTCATAAGCACCACTTTTTGCAGCGTGTAAGACTTTTTCCCAAGCAATCGTTTTCTTCGGATATAAAGCACATAGTACATCTATATCTTCTCTTGTAGCAAGTAAATGCCACATATACATCATATCCATAGAACCCCATGCAATATCACTATCTATAAATAGTAGGTAATCACAATCACTTTTTAGAAAGTTAGCAACACAATAGTTTCTAGCTCTAGTAATTAGTGATTCATTGAACATATAGTAAATCTGTACCTGTAACCCATGGTTCATACATACTGCAGTAGTATCCATCAAAGACTTAGTATATAGTCCATGACACATTCCACCATACATAGGAGTAGCCAAGAAGACTTTATTCTTTTGCATTTCAGGTATATTTAGTTGTATTTGTTTTTTATCTGTCATAAGATATTTACCTCGTAATCTTGTTTCATGTAGTAGCCCAGTCGTGCATTTGCTTGACGGGCTGCTGTTTTTCCTTTGAGATGAATGTCCACAACCACAGGTTGCTGTTTTCCTTCTTTTTCTCTAATTACTCTACCGATAAGCTGAGTTAGTAATGGTTCATTATTTATTGGTGTACCAAGCACTAAACAACTTAAATCATTTAGAGATATTCCTTCTGAGAATATTGACTGTGTACCAAATAAGATGTTCTTATCTTTCTTTACTTGATTCATCACTTTCTCTCTTTCACTAAATTCCATATCTCCTGTTATGGAAACTGCTTTGTCGCCACAAAGTTTAGCACATGCTTTTAGAAAAGCAACTCTATCAGACACTACTAAAACTTTGTGTCCTGTTGCAGCGTATTTAGCAGCAATCATACTTACACTATGCACATATTCTTCATTGTATGCAAGATGATTTATTCTTTCTGCCCAAGGCGTAAACGAACCGTCAAGGAATCGTATCTCAGACTTAATTATATCAATCCTAGGAATCATATAATTCTCTTTTGGTGGTTTCATTACATTGTTACCAAAGTAATCTCTGAAAACCACATGGCGTCCATCTTTTCTTTCTAGTGTACCTGTCAAACCAACCTTATAGCGAGCAGGCATTTCGTCTACTATACGCGTAAAAGTTGGACTACTAACATGGTGCATCTCGTCTAGAATCACAGTTCCGAAAACTTGTTTGATGTCGTCCATTTTTCTGTACAAACTCTGAATATTGCCAACAACGATAGGGGACGAAGTATCAAAGCTACCTGACCCGATTCTGCCTGCTTGTATTCCAAAGCATTTTTGTACATCTTTTTCCCACTGATTTCTTAAGTTAGTTGTGTGGGTAACAACTAATGTCTTTTGACCTAGCTTTTTAGCTATAGCTAGAGCCGTTATTGTCTTACCCCAACTTACCCATGCGTTAACTATAGCATTGTCATCTACTTCATCATGTACCTTCTGCTGGGAAGGTCTTAAAGTAAACGCAAAGTCAGGTAGTTCAACTGGCGAGGTTACTCGTTTGTCGACTATCTCATAATCAGCAGGTACTAAATCTTCTCTTCCCATTGGTATAGAAATCAATCCATCTTTTATCCATCGTATTGTTTTGAATACGATAGGTGGGTCAGTTGGAATACGAGGAGCAATTGTATATGTAAGCTCCTTTTCGATATCCGAACTTAATTTACTATCTACTGAAAGATATATTCTGTTAGAGTATACTGCCTTCATAAATTTGAAATAAATTCTAAGTCTTGCAGCTTCCAGAGGCGAGTCAACTCTTTATGATTATTGTCCCAAGGGGATGACCAACCTACTTTCTTTTTTCTTGAACGAACATGCGCTGGAAGATAGTCTCTCATTACTTCTCTTAATAGATATTTGTATGTACCCAAGGCATAATCAGGATGTGTTTTGAATTTTATTTCACTACCTATACTTAACATATATCTCACAAAACTTTGAGAAAGAAATACAGGTCTACTTTCCATTCCCCACATTCCTGCGGTTTGGTCAGTTGTTAGTATATTTTGTTCTGATGTACTTACTAAATCATACCATAGAGCATTATTCTTCCAATCAGTTTTATGAAATATCTCTTTTGGTATCCATTTTTGTCTACTAGCAAACATTTCTATAGTTTCTTTATTGTAATCATCATCATAATATCTATCGTGATGTTGATATCCTGTAAATAATTCATCTGCACTATCACCAGTTAAAACTACTTTACACCCATCTTGACTTGCTGCTTTACATAATGCAAATCTAGGGGCTCGTCTGTTCATATCAACCCACGGGTAGTGAGTAGCATTTAACCATAATCTATCATAGTGAGTTACAGAACTATAATGTAATTTTATAACTTTGTAATCTATATCCCATTGTTCACAAGTTTTCTTTGCCATCTTGGATTCTTCTCTAAAAGCATTATGGTCATGAAACTTATGCCCGCCCTTTTCATAATCACATATGTAAGCAGTTAAATCCAAATCACACTCTTTTAGTATTCCTAACGCACAAGTACTGTCTAAGCCTCCACTAAGAAATAATGCAGTTTTCTGTTTATTTTTAGCAACCTTTCTTACACTTGTAATTAGTTTCTCTTTAAATTCATCAAAGTCTATTTTATCTGTGCCTATTTTGTAGTTTCTCCACATACTATACACTTTTATATTTCCTGTTTTTAAATCAAAAGTATATACATGTCCAGGGGGTACTTTTATTATGTCTTTCCAAGGATTAGTTGTTCCAAGCCATAAAGGATTGTTTAAGTAACCTCCTATCATTTTGGAATTATACTCTTTGAAATTTATACTTCTTAGACTTGTAGTTACTGTTATGTCTTTTCCCTTTTTATAAATCCAGCAAGGTTTTGCGCCAAAATGGTCTCTAGCTACAATTAATCTTTGTTCTTTTGGGTTATAATAAGCAAAAGAGCCATGCCAGTCTGTATTACTAATAAAAGAATAACCAAACATATCTAATCCATTTCCTAAAAATGCAGTATCATTAGGGATGTTTGAATCATACATCTCTCCATTAAATACAAGTATATTACCTTTTCGTGTTTTATAAGGTTGTATCTGATGCTCTCCGTTAATATCTAATAAATTATGCCCGAAAGCCAACTTACCATCACTAGCATACGCTGTATCAGTCGGCCCTCTAAACTTCTGCCGTCTGGTCATTAATTCTATTTCTTTAACCTTAGTTGTTACTACAAATCCGCACATTATTTCCCTTTCCTAGCAGCTCTTTGTGCTTGTTTTCTATTACATAACCACATTACAAAGCTTTTCTTGTGTCCTTCTAAAAGAGGAGCTACTCTATGAAGTAACTTACTGTCATAAAATACTGCATCTCCTTGATTTAATTTAAACTTATGTCCTCTTATTTCAAAGTCTGCACCTTTGTATTCATCTTCTGAACTTAAATTTATAGATACAGATACTGTTGCTATCGTGGGTTCGTTATGCCACTCCAGCCCTTGTCCTTGTTTACAGTAGTGCATTATATGCCCATAATTATTGTAAGAATAAAACAACTTTCTGTTCCATCTTTCTTGTGCTAGGTCTTTTACTCTTTCCATAAATCCAAACTTATCTCTTATTGTATAATACTTTCTGTCTACTCTATGTAGAAGTTTGTCGCTTCTAACAAGTCCAACTTCTTTTGTATTATTTGGTGCTGCAAATAGGCAGTAATCTTTCCAAAATTGACATTCTTTTTCTGTTAAAAAATGACTACAAATTAGAACCATCTTTATGTTCTCTACTAGCTTGGTGTTGTTTTAAAACACAGTTATCTGTATCTATACCTATATATTTAGTATCTAGTCTGCCCCACTGTTCTTCACTTAATTTATTTAACAGTTCCGCTAACATAACTTGATCCCACTCCATTGGGTTATTTTGACAATGCCTCATCCAACCTTTAACAATAGCTAATGTCATGTCATTGTAAGGTATATACATAGCACTTGTAATTACTTCCCACTTGGGAGGATGTATTTGTTCACACCCTACTAGTAATCTATGCTCTCCATCAAACTCTAAAAAGTCTGGTTGTTCTATCCATTCTGAATCTGCGTCACAGTAAAATAAATCACATTTATGTTCATTCATCATTTCGTAAATAAACTCTGGTTTTATTCCACAGTTTTCTTCCCAACTCCCGCGTTGTTCATAACGAGTAAGTTCTAGATTTACTTTAAATTTTTCGCATGAATTAGACAAAGGTTTTATAACTTCTTCGTAATTTGGTGTGTAATATGCTATAGTTTTCATTCTACTACTTTAAACTCCTTTATTGTATCTACTTCTATGTCTTCCCACTTTTGGAACTCTACATCATAGCAGACTAGTTTATCGCCATTTTGTTTTTTAATGTGAATTGGCATATCACAATGCTTATCCGACAAAGTGTACTCTCTAGCATATGTTTTGCTAGATTTTAGACTTTCAAATGTTATTAATACTATGTGATTTTCTAACTTACTTTTGAGTTTTTCGATATCGATATCCATAATTTTTCATGCCCCATATATGCAACTAGCTTGATTAACATATCAAGCCAGGCTATGCCTGCCGCATACTCGACTTTACCAAGTATTGCCCAAGCGATTAAAAACGTTATTAGTGTTGCTAATATTCTCCAAGTTATTGCTTTGTAGAATATTACTAAATTTTCCTCCATGTGTCCCCTTTTCTTTCCTCACAATATTCCCATATTTTCCATGGGATTCCTTTTTTATATAAAACTCCTGCCCAACTATTCCCCTCACCTGGGGGTCTAGATTCTACAAATGGAAAAGGTATATCTTTTAACCAAATAACTGCTGCAATTTCTTTCTTCTCTACCTTTCGTATTTTATGGTATTTTAGACTAGCAGTTTTGGTTTTTTCATTATACCAATAAACTCCATTTGTATCTATAAAATGTTTACCCCTGTGTTTTAACATTCCCACTTCATCATCAATCATATAACGCAGTGGGTACAAACTTTTCATAGGTGTTTGTAACCTTCTCATGCCAAGTGTTTCTCCTGTCATATTCCTGTCATCTACAACTTGGTCTTGTATAATAAGTAGCCCGTCTATTTCTTCAGGCTCTTCACTAAGTATATATGCTGGAAATCTTATCACAGTTTAAATCCGTTGTAGCACTTACTCCACTCTTGGCATAACCAATTGAAGTCTTTATCTATAATTGATATTTTATAGATTATCTTTTCCTTCCCTTTTAGTTTTACTTTGTGTTCTACTGTAGTGTCCATGATTGCGTCTTTGTAGACCCATTTACGATAGTGGTCTGCTCTGCCACCATCTATACGACCAGGATTGAAATAAGTACAAGAATCTTCCCAACCTTTCAAACCCCATATTATAGCACACTTATTATTCTTATCAGTATGCCACTCTAACTCACTTCCTGTTATCCTTACAAAACTACTGCGCCATTTACATAATTTAAGCATAGGCATAATATCTATAAACCCTTCCAGTTGGTCATTGTGAAAGTGTGCGTACTCATAATTATTTATAACTTTTCCATTTTTATGAGTGTATTTTTTCCACTTCAACTGAGGAAGTAACCCCAGCATATATTCTACATCACATGCAAAACTAATCGGTTGTATTATTTCGTATTTTTGTGGCGCTAATATCTTCAATTTCTTTCTCAAAATGCTCTTGTTCTATCGTGTACCCTACTTTTCTACCATATGTAATATTTACTATGTTAGGCACAATGGATATAGATACTTTACCAGCTAAATATGCTAGTTTATCTCTTAAATTCTGTTTTACTTCATGGGCGGAATACGGATTATCTTCACTCCACTCCATACTTCTAATTTGTATTTCTACTTGTTCTTCTTTTTGCAAACACCTTTCTAATAATGCTTGATGTCCGTCATGCCAGGGTTGCCATCTACCTAGCATTTGTACTGTAGGTTTTTCATCTTTCCATAATCTTTGACCTATGCTCCAACATACATCAACAGGGTCATCATCATCCCACTCATGTATATCGAAATCATACTCAGTCCAGTGTGGCCATTCAAATACTTTATTAGTATCTTCATACTTACCGTTCACTACTGTGGACATAAAAATAGTCAGGTCAGCATCAAACTGCTCTCTACCTGACTTATACGGACATATAAAATCAACTAAGGCAATCTTACCACTTTCTGATACAGCATTTGCCTTGTTTAACATTCTTCTAAATTGTCTCCAACGACCTGCTTCTGAAAAATCCCAGTCGTTAGCTTCTTCACGCATTTGGTCTGCGTTTATGTGAACGACTCTGTCGCCCATGCGTTGTACTATATTTCTACATAGTGTTGTTTTGCCAGCTCCAGACTGACCAAATATTAATACTTTCATTCTTCATACACAAAGACCCAGTTCTTTCTTCCTGCCGAGTCTACATTCGTTCCTATTTCTTTCATTCCAAAATCTAAAAAGACTTGCCTACCTGGTTCATATGTTATTTCACACATCATATTCGGACTACCGAACTGTTTTCTACAGAAATCTCTACCATTGTTTAAATCATATGTAGAGGCTCCGCCTTTATGAGAGTCTTCCCATGCTTGTCTACGAAACGCAGGGTAACGATACTCTGTACCATCATCTCCTGTGAATACTTTATTCGTACACAAAGCATTGACTCCAACCATAAGTTGTGGCTCTATTCCTAGAACAGTATCATATGTCATCATATACCACTGCTCTTTATCATAGTATGCTTCTAGGTCTTGATAGCAAGTTCCATTTCTTACTATAAAACCTTGTATTCGTAACTGTATAACTCTATAAAGTTCATCAGTTGTTAATTCATCATAATGTTTTATTACTGTAACTAAACTCATAATCCATAAAGTTTATTAAACTTCCCTAAACTGTAGTCTTCTGCGACATCAAAGTCACAACCAATAGGAGCACCAGGTATTGATAGTCCTCTATCTTTTTGAACAAACTCTTTCAGTTTTGCACTATAGAGTTCTATTTCATCTTCGGGTACTTCCGCAAGTATGGAGTCATGCACAAGAGCAAATATCTTTGCTCCCATACCAGTCTTGCGTATGTATTTCTGTGTATCTATCGCACCAAGTAGATTGATGTCAGATGATACAGACTGTACAAGTGCATTAACTCCAGACCTTACTTCGTGAGCGGCGATTCCCTTGTCTTGCGAGAATACATTTGGTAATCTTCTTTTCCTACCGAAGTGTGAATAGATGAAACCATTTGCTTGAATGAACTTCTGCATATCATTCAACCATCTTCGCAAGTTAGGGAACGCTTCAAAATAATCTTTGATAACATGTTGAGCTTCTACCATTGTGAACTCTGAGCCACTATCTTTAGTAACCTGCTCACTAATCTTCTTCGGGCCAGCTCCATACATGATACCGAATGTAACAGCTTTAGCTTGTTGACGCTTATCTCCATAGACTTCTGCGACTTGGTCAACTTCACAAGGAAGTCTGAACACTTGTTTCGCAATCGTACTATGGAAGTTACCACCGTCTGCAAACACTTTCTGTAGACCTTTGTCGTTTGAAAGTACTGCCGCACAATATACTTCTGCTGTTGTTAAGTCCATGGCAACTATCTTATGACCCGCCTTTGCCTTGATACAACCCTTAACTGTGGGGTTATCTCTGGGAAGCTGTTGCATGTTTAGTTTACCACTAGATGATAGACGACCTGATGTTGTGCCGTGTAGATTGAAGTTTGTTCTTAGTCTTCCATCTCTATCAAGATTCGGTATAATTTTATCAAGATATGTATTCTTGATTTTTACTTTCTGTCGTATTTCAAGAATATGTTTAGGTACTTCATGTTCTTCTGCTAACATACCCAATACTTCCGCATCAGTACTGTCAGCACCTGTACCCGTTTTCTTACCCGTTGGGGCTAAGCCTATATAGTCAAACAATAGGCTTCTTAGCTGAACTGTTGAGTTAGGATTAAATCCGCCATTTGCTTTGATAAATGCCTTTACTTCAGGGTATTCTTGCAGAGCTGCTACAGCTGTATCAATATCTTCTTGCATACGCTTCTGCCCAAACTCTAGTCGAGTAAGGTCAAAAGGTACACCGTTAGATTCTACATCTTTTAGAAATCTTACTCCTTCTATGAGAAGATTCTTATATACCCAATATAGTTTCTCATTTTTTAGTATTGCTTTTTCAAATTTTTCAAACAATAAGAATGTAACTATCGCATCCATTGCGGCATAGTTTTTCATAACTTCAAATGGTACTAAGTCATAACTGAAACTTGCTTTAAGTATTCCTGTGCGTTTCAGATAATCTTTAATCCAATTATCAAGTTCTGCCTCATAATCACCATAGTCTGTATGCTTGATAGCAAGTGTTTTCAGACCATGTGTACCTGGGTTTTCGTCAAACATATAGTGCATAAGCATAGTATCTTCAAAGTGTGGAAACTCGAAGTTGAAATGATACTCAAACCACTGCAAGTCGAACTTACTGTTGTGAAAGACTACTCGTTTTTTATTGAATAGTTCTTGCATCATCTTTTCTGCTTTTTCGTCTATACACTCACAATCTACATATACACCATGTTCTCTTTTGTAAGACATAGAGAAACCTAGCATATAGCCATCTCTACAATATAATGCTGATGTTTCGGAGTCAAGTCCGATAAAATCATTCGGATGGTCTAGCGCTTCTTGTAAATACTTATGCAGTTCTTCACTGTCTTGTATACCAAAGCATCTGTCTTCGCCTAGCGATTTTTGTACTAATTCTCCGCTTACGAACCCTTTTATACTCTCAACTGCTTCCTCGAATGACTTCTTTGCCTCTGGTCTGAACTTTATCATAGCAGGGTTAATTAGAGCTAAAAATCTATCATCGATTATTTTTCCATTGTACTCTGTTATTGATGTCTTTCGAGTATACATTTTGAAAGGCTCTGAACCTACAAGAATGAGCCAATCGTACGAGTCGATATCGATTTCGATATCAACATCTCTTTTTAAAATTTTCTGTTTTGAACTGTCTGAGCATAGAGCATATCTATCATGCTCGAAGTCAAAGTACTTATCATAATTAGTACTTGACATTGTTTTTTCTATTATTGCTACTTTCATTATATTCCTTTGTTATGCCAGTTGTTATCACGATGGGTTGTATATTGTAAATTATCAATATGGTTATTCCACCCATTATCATCTATATGGTCAATAATTACAGCGTCTCGAATTAAGAACTTTAAATCAGGGGGAAACTTATCCCACCATTCCTCTAGTCCTGGAAGTAAGTTCTCATCAAAAGGTTTCCATGTATTCATAGTAAACTGATGACAAGTGCCACTCATGACAAACTTACCATTAGCTTGAATACTTTGTTGTCTACCTGTCATATCTATGCCTGTCTGTTCTTTGTAATCCTCTAAAGATATTCTCATTGAGAAACCAGGGTAGCTTTTCCTTCCTTTTATTCCATACCCACCAGACACTTTCATTAGTCTATCTGTTTTGATAATTTTAGGTTTACCATATTGTGATATTGCATATGTGTCTGATACATACCCATTTTTAAATACTACAGGTTTAAACTCTTCATCGGGGTATAACTCATCATACCCTGCGAGTCTTCTCTTTTCTGCTAGAGGTAGAGCTTCCCATGCCGCCCTATTTCTTATATATTCTTGTTTCTCTGCTGTCCAATTACTAAGCTCCATATAACTTTTCCTTTAATCTTTCTATTTCTGGTTTTGTCAAATTACCAGGGTCTATATTATCCCTTAGTTTTACTACTCTTGCTGAGAGTTCCAGTTTCTCAGCCAAGCCTTTAGCTTGCTCAGCAGCTTTTATACCCGCCTCATCCCCGTCAAACATAATATCTAAACCTTGCACTCCTTGAAGTTTCAGTAGACTTAGTTTGACCCAATTCACTTGTTGTGTGCCAAATGTGCACACAGTATTTTTGAGACCTTTGTCCCAAAGGTTAAGAGCATCAAATATGCCCTCTACCAATATAACTCTATTCTGTATAGGTTTTACCTTTGCTGGACAGAATGGCATTTCTACCCCATTGGGATAGATATAATACTTCTGCTGACTAAAATCATCCAGACTTCTACCTATCAGAGCCACTGTCTTTCCTCGAATATCACGGATTGGAAAGATGATACGATTCTCAAACTTGGGTACATTCCATGTGAACGCATCCCAAATATCAAGAGTCTCCTCAGATATATTTCTGATTCCACCACCTTTCCATTTATGCCTATCCTTTGGGAGTTGGATTCCGACAGTTTCGCTTTTAACTTTGTTGACTTTTTCTTTTATACGGTGCATCCTTACTTCTAGCGGTGAAGCAGGTGCGCCAAAATAGGTAAATAGATTACCTTTATACCCACATGAGAAACAGTGAAATATACCTGTTATCTTATCCACTCTCATAGATGGGTTAGTATCATCATGCTCTGGATTCAAGCATGAGATTAGTGCGTCTTTACCTGAAAGACGATATTCAATTTTCTTTTCTCTTAAAAGTTCTTCCGCTATCATTATTACATATATTATAACAAAATTTTAAATTGTTGTCAAGAATTATTTTCGAGTATGATACGCTCCGCTTTATACTGCCTTCCAATCTCAGGAAAATAGATAAGCTCTGTTTTGCAAGTAACATACGGCTTAATTTTTTCAATCCACCACTCTTTCGGTTTTATAGTTACATGGGCATTTCGACCATCACTGAGGGTAGCTCTTGCAGGATACCCTGCTATAGTTGCAAATACAAACTTCATATTTGGATTACTGTACCAGTATTCTAGAGTTGCATCTAGTTCTTCTTCAGGTATATGCTCTAGTACATCACAGGATACGATTGCATTAAACTCTCCTATCTCTGGTTTCTTTTCATACTCTGGTATACCAAAATCATATAGAACTACTTTATCAACATTCCATAATCTATGTATATGCCTTTTCTTATACGGCCATGCTTTACCACAACCAAAATCTTGTAATACTACTCCTTTGTGTTCAAAAGATAAATCTTGGATATTCCATACCCAATACATGATTTGTTCTCCAATCATCATTCCAATATCTTTTCTATTATGTATTTGTCTATACTCTGATTTCAAGTATTCATTTTCTTTATCTGTTATA
>Ga0181563_10002038_pt1 | contig 19643 bp, 14 predicted proteins | sample 011ome_25_FD_133759 | JGI IMG/M metagenome (GOLD analysis project Ga0181563, IMG submission 133759) | Coastal salt marsh microbial communities from the Groves Creek Marsh, Skidaway Island, Georgia - 011512CT metaG (megahit assembly) | ecosystem: Environmental > Aquatic > Marine > Intertidal...
ATATCGTCCGTGATATCGTAGAATTTGATTGTGTTTCCAGAAAATGGTGTTGAAGCAACACAATAAATACCTGGTCCATAATTAAATTCATTACCTGAAGAAACAGGTAAAATAGTAAAAGGGAATCCCGGAATATCATTCCAATATTGCCATGTTAACGAGATACCATCATATCCATCATCCTTATCCATTTGATAGATTACGGATTCGTTGAAAGATCCACCGTCTGTGAACAAGTTCCCAGTAATGAATAAATCCTCTGATGAAATGCCTACTTTAGGATAATCAAACCAGCTACCGTCTGAGTTAGGATTTCCTGTTAACTTATAATAGTTCCATCCATCATCAGGATCATTGGTTAGTGAGAACATGATCAATAGTCTTGAATTAAGAGAGCTACCGGTACATTCCTGAGCAAAGAAAATGAATCGATCCTCCTCCGCGTCATATAAAACAACAGGATCACAGATATAATCGATAGCAGGGTCACCAACAAAATCCAATAAAGAACTATTGAATGTCGTTCCACCAGCTTCTGTCTTATACATGATGGTGGTGTTGGCTACCGTTATGATCGTTCCGTCATTTGAAATCGCCATGGAGTTATCTAAAGGTGAACTCCCACTATTAAAGTTTCCATTAAAGTCTTCAGCAACAACCGGCGCATAACCGCCTAGTTCTTGCATATCCCCTTCACCCTCACCCATAATACCAGCCATGGCCAATTTAGTTGAAAGTTTTGCTGCTTTGATCGAATCAACCATCAAATCTCCAGCTGTAGGGTGCTTAATGCGATCTACTTTTGCATTTAAAGTGGGTACCCACTCCAAGTCCGCAGAAACGGGATGACGCTCTCCGACAAACTCTGCTTGAAATATTTCTGATTTTTTAGCTTCACCAATTTTTTGAGCTTCGTCAACATTGACTTTAGGATTTTGCGCAAACGGTGAAAAGGCTAATAATACAGCCCATCCGAGTAATATTTGTTTCATGATGTAGTTTTTTTGCTTTTTAAGATGCAGCTAATTTAGAGTAATTATTTGTGAATTCAGGCGAATTTTAAACAATTTTACTCACAAATGGAATCAGGTATTTCTTAACTTTGTAAGAAAAACAGCTATGAACAATCCTTTGTTTTCTCCTTACTCAGCAACAGATGGTACCATTCCTTTTGAAAAAATAAAGACTGAACATTTTTTACCTGCTATTGAAAAAGCCATTGAGATGGCAAGAGAGGATATCGAAGCGATTAAATCAAATCAGGAAGCTCCAAGCTTCGAAAACACAATTGTGCCTTATGAAAAAAGTGGTTCTTTATTAGGGCAAATATCGGGCATCTTTTTCAATCTAAATAGTGCCCACACAAGCGATGAAATTCAAATGCTTGCGCAAAAAATTGCTCCAATGCTCACCGCATATTCCAATGAAGTACAAATGGATACAGCTTTATACAGCCGCATCCATCAAGTCTATGAAAACAAAGCCAGTTTTGGTTTAGATGCCGAGAGTGAATATTTATTGGATAAAATTCATCGTGGTTTTGTTAGAAGCGGTGCCAATTTATCGGATTCAGACAAGGAATTATTGAAAGCCATCAATACAGAATTATCACAATCAAGTCTAAAATTTGGCGAAAACTTATTAAAGGATAGTAATGCTTTTGAATTATGGATTGATTCGGAAGCGGACTTAAAAGGTTTACCTGAAAGTGCAAAAGAAGCGGCTAAAGCCATGGCGACTGGAAAAGATCAACCCAATAAATGGTTGGTCACATTAAACTATCCGTCCTATCTACCATTCATGAAATATGCAGAAAATAGAGACCTGCGTAAAGAATTATTTCTTGCTTTTGGAAGAAGAGGTTTTAATCAGAATGATTTTAATAACGAAACGCTATTAAAGAGAATTGCTGAACTCCGGTTAGAAAAAGCTAAGCTATTGGGGCATCATACTTATGCTGATTTTGTATTGGAAGAACGTATGGCGAAAGCACCAAAACAAGTCATTGCATTATGGGAAGAACTGTTAGAAGTAGCAATTCCTAAAGCAAAAGAAGAAATAAAGGAAGTACAAGATTTAGCCAATGAATTAGACGGTGTAGAAACCATCGAGCGCTGGGACTTTTCATATTATAGTGAAAAATTACGTGATCAAAAATTTGCTTTGAATGATGAATTACTCAAACCGTATTTTAAATTGGAGAATGTTATTGACGGCGCTTTTAAAACGGCTACCAAATTATTCGGTATTCGTTTTAAAGAACGTAACGACATAGATAAATATCATTCAGAAGTAAAGACATTTGAAGTCTTGAATGAAAAGGATGAACATCTTGCCTTTTTATATGCGGATTTCTTTCCGCGTCCTTCAAAACGAAATGGAGCCTGGATGACTTCATATCGTGGTCAATTTAATAATGTGGATGAGCATCAACGACCGATTATATCTATTGTTTGTAATTTCACTAAACCAACACCTTCTAAACCATCATTATTGACATTCAATGAAGTGACAACCCTATTTCATGAATTCGGACATGCTTTGCACGGTATTTTAGCGAATGGTAAATACGAAAGTCTAAGTGGAACAAGCGTTTTTTGGGATTTTGTTGAATTGCCTTCTCAATTGATGGAGAACTGGTGTTACGAACCGGAATGTTTAAATCTTTTCGCTTTTCATTATGAAAACGGTTCGGTCATACCACAAGAATTAGTTCAAAAAATCAAAGACAGCATGAACTTCTTGAGCGCTTATCAAACCGTGCGGCAAGTGTCTCTTGGTCAATTGGACATGTCTTGGCACAATACTTCAGAAAGCCCTGTAGATGTTGATGTTTACAATTTTGAAAAAGAATCAAATGCCAGAACTAATTTGTTTCCAAAAGTAGAAAGCACTGCAATTTCTCCAGCTTTTTCTCATATTTTTAGTGGAGGATACGCTGCAGGGTATTACAGCTATAAATGGGCTGAAGTTTTAGAAGCTGATGCCTTTTCCTATTTTAAAGAGAATGGTGTTTTTGACTCCAAAACTGCAATGAAATATAAAACCTTTATTTTAGAGAAAGGTGGATCTGAAGATCCCATGGAACTGTACAAACAATTTAGAGGTCAAGCCCCTGAGACCAAAGCATTATTAAAGAAAAGTGGATTATTATGAAATTCGGAGATCTAATTCAATCTGAAAAACCCGTTTTAATTGATTTTTTTGCGACCTGGTGTGGTCCTTGTAAAATGATGGGACCCATTCTAAAAGACTTAAAATCAATGCTTGGGGATGATGTAAGTATACTCAAGATTGATGTTGATAAAAACCAGCGGATAGCTCAAAAATACAATGTGCGTGGCGTCCCGACCCTAATGATATTTCAAAACGGAGAAGTAAAATGGCGTCAATCTGGGGTTGTGCAAGCCAATGACCTCAAAAACATCATACAAGCTTATCTTTAAAAGCGTAATATCACCTTTTTAGGGGATGTTTTTTCAAGAAAAACCATTGTATCTTTGTTTGCAGAAAGATGAAATGGATTAATGACACATGGTTTGACATTCAAGAAGGGTTAATAAAACCGTTTCTTTATCTATTTGATCCCAGAGAACGGATCAATTGGATGTACCTGCTCTCTTCTATTTTATTGGCATTTTATGTTTATCGTAAAACAAAATCCAATTTACCTTTTCTAAAATACCTATTCCACAAGCGCGTTTGGTTGAGTAAATCGGCCTATGTTGATTATAAATTTCTCTTTTTTAATAGTATTCTTAAGATCATCCTCATTCTTCCTATTTTAAGTTCGTGGAAATATTTAGGTGTAGAAACCGGATTCTTGCTCGAAGAAAATCTTTCATTTTGGCAAAATACATTGAGTCAAAACCAAGTGATGGTACTCTATCCTATTTTGTTTTTGATCTTATTTGATTTTAGTTATTATCTCGTCCATTTGGCTATGCACAAAATTCCTATTCTATGGGAGTTTCACAAAATACATCATTCGGCCACGAGTTTAAATCCGATAACACAATACCGACTTCATCCTTTAGAGTTATTAATTAATAATTTCAATTATATCCTTATATCAGGCCTATTGTACGGGTTATTTGACTATTTATCTTTTGATAGCATACCCTATACAAGCATGTTAGGCCTCAACGTATTTACATTATTGTTTGGCTTCTTTGGAGCAACACTGAGGCATTCGCAGGTTCGTTTAAAGTACTTTGATTTTTTAGAAGGTTTTCTCATTAGCCCTTATCAGCATCAAATTCATCATAGTAGCGATCCTGCGCATTATGATAAAAATATGGGATCAAAATTTGCAGTTTGGGATCGCTTATTTGGCACTTTAATCAAGTCAGGGAAGGCGGAGAGACTAAGTTTTGGATTAGGGGCCGATGATGATATTCAATATCGCAGTTTTTTACAAAACCTATACATGCCCTTTGTTAATATTCCGCGACGTTTATTCCGACGCTTCCGATCAGCTGATAATGACTATGGAAAGCATCAAGAAAAAGCTGTTCTCAATAAAAGCACAAAACCCCATCAAAGGTGAGGATTTGCCAACTACTGAGATTTTCTGCACGTGTTATCTAGATGACCAAATTACCACGAAAAACTCTACTATCCAACCAACCTAAAGGTTGTGTGCGCTTTCTCAGTTGCCCCTATGTCCGGGTTCTCTTTTCTTTTTCATTTGGGATTGGGTAAATTCTTTTAAACAAATCTAACAGATAATAAAAGAGCATAAAAGAGCATAAAAGCGCAGAAATACGCATTTTTAAACAATGTTAATTATGATCGTATCACATGAATAGATAAAGAGCTTAAAATCAACAAGACCTGTTCGATCGTTATCAAACAGGTCTTGTTCTGCTACTTACTCTAAGTTGGTAACGCCGAAACTAACTACCGTGAAAAAAACCCTACTCTTATTACTAATAAATTAGTTCGGCTTTCGAGATTCAACTTAGATTGCTAAATGAGAGATTCTCATCAACAATTACATGACAAATGTAGGTGATACATGATGGTTAAAAAACAGTATAAAAACGTAATTTTCAAAGTTTTTTTTGCGTCTTAAACGGAGATGATTATGCGCAAAAAAAAACCGGTTCCGCTAGTGCCGAACCGGTTAATAATTCTATGTGTTGTTCACCTTACAAATGAATCACTTCATCGTATGCTGCGGCTGCTGCCTCCATAACAGCCTCACTTAACGTAGGATGCGGGTGAACAGTTTTTATTAATTCATGTCCAGTAGTTTCAAGCTTGCGAACAGCAACAATTTCTGCAATCATTTCCGTCACATTCATTCCAATCATGTGCCCCCCAAGCAATTCACCATACTTAGCATCAAATATCAGCTTCACAAAACCATCATTTGCTCCTGCTGCACTTGCTTTACCTGAAGCAGAGAAAGGAAACTTACCGACTTTAATCTCATAACCAGCTTCTTTTGCCGCTTTTTCTGACATACCTACAGAGGCCACTTCTGGAGAACAATAAGTACAACCTGGAATATTTCCATAATCTAATGCATCTACATGCATTCCTGAAATTTTCTCTACACAAATTATTCCTTCAGCTGTAGCAACATGCGCCAACGCAGGACCAGAAACGATATCTCCGATTGCATAATAGCCCGGTATATTTGTTTGGTAAAAATCATTCACTAATACTTTTCCTTTATCGGTAGCGATTCCAACATCTTCTAATCCTAAACCTTCTAAATTAGTTTCGATTCCAACCGCGGATAAAACGATATCAGCATCAATGATCTCTTCGCCTTTTTTCGTCTTCACCTTAACCTTGCAGCCTGCGCCTTTAGTGTCAACCCACTCAACAGATGCATTCGTTTTAATACTAATCCCTTGTTTCTTAAAAGATCGCTCTAGTTGTTTTGAAACCTCAATATCCTCAACGGGAACAATGGTTGGCATATACTCAACGATAGTAACATCAACACCCATAGTATTGTAGAAGTAGGCAAACTCAACGCCAATAGCTCCAGAACCAACAACCACCATCTTCTTTGGTAACTTTGGCAAAACCATCGCCTCACGGTAACCTATTACTTTCTTACCATCTTGTGGTAAATTAGGTAATTGTCTAGAACGAGCTCCGGTGGCAAGAATAACACCTTTGCCTGCTGAATACTCTGTTTCTTTTCCTTTATCATCTGTAACCACAACTTTTTTACCAGACTTTACTTTACCTGTTCCAGCTATGATCTCGATTTTATTCTTTTTCATTAAGAATTGAACGCCCTTACTCATTTTATCCGCCACTCCTCTACTACGCTTAACTATAGCGCCAAAATCCGCTTTTGCGTCTTTAATTTCAATTCCGTAGTCTTGTGCATGATTAATGTATTCAAAAACATTCGCACTCTTTAAAAGTGCTTTTGTAGGAATACATCCCCAATTCAAGCAAACTCCTCCAAGTTCAGCTTTTTCAACGACTGCAACCTTCATTCCTAATTGAGATGCTCTAATTGCTGCCGGGTATCCACCAGGACCACTTCCAATTACTATTATATCGTAAGTCATAATTCGCGTTTTAATTCATCGCGAATTTAAGTAATTCTCATTGAAAATTGGATCGCCCGAGGGATTATTTTATTTTTGAAATTCCAAATGAGCTTGTGGGATAATCATATCTTGTAAGAATCAATTTTACGGATCATTTTATGACCAATACAAATAGATCAAATACAATTTTCATAACCGGCTTTATCGGCCTTATCTTGTTTCTGGCCAGTTGCGCTGTCTTAAAAGGAAGCAAAAATATCGTTGAGATAAAGCTAAAAGTTGAAGATAATCCAACCGTCAATCATGGAAATTCTTTTAGAATTGAAGTTTTTGCACGCTACGACAATGGCAAAGAAAAAGACATTACAAGTAAATCTGATTTAATAATTTCGGTTGAAGGAGGTTCGTACAACAATGGTAGAATCAACCTTCCGGCTTACCCTGACAACTGGATAAAAGACACAGTGGTTATACACAGCGAATATTATACAAAACAGGATACATTTCGCACTCAAAAGATTATTCCTTACAATTATTTGGGTGAAGTTGAAATTGGTTTTTCAGGAGCTCAAGGCGCAAAAGGCACAAAAGGTGATGACCGATCAACTCCATTAATTTTTAGAGACGGTAATGATGGAGGCGATGGCTCAATAGGTAGTCAAGGATACCCAGGAGATGACATAAATGTCTTGGTTTGGAAAGATGAAAATACCGAATTATTCCGCATCAAAGTCACTAATCTCAATCAAAATAGAACGTACTACTATACCTATAAAAATGCAGGCTACCCTTTCCGTATTGTTTCTAATGGAGGGCCTGGAGGCAAAGGTGGTGATGGCGGTCAAGGTGGGACTGGTAAAGATGGCGTCGTGAATGAAAAGAAGAATAAAAGACCAGGAAACGGCGGTCATGGTGGAGATGGCGGACAAGGTGGTCCGGGAGGTAATGGCGGAACGATATATATCACGATCCATCCCAATGCCGCTGAACTGGAAAATATAATTGTTGTGTATAATTTTGCGGGTGATGGTGGTCAAGGCGGAGACGGCGGTGAAGCGGGAAATTCTGGTGATCCAGCAGAAGGTCAAGACAACGGTGAGATGGGACAAGAAGGACAACCAGGAGTAATGGGCGTTGCTGGCAACCAAGGAACAACCACTATTGAAATACAACCTTTCGATTTTGAATATGAATAAGAAGATGCGATACGAATTTAGATACGAAAATCCTCAGAGACAGTACATTCCCATTAAAGCGAAATTCGACTGTCGATCAGAAAAAGAAATAATACTACAATTTCCCACTTGGCGTCCTGGCAGGTATGAATTGGCTGATTTTTCACAATACATTAAGAATTTTACAATTACCGATGATCATGGTAAAAATGTAGAATTTGTTAAAAAGACGAAGGACTCTTGGATGGTAAACTGTCTTGGAACGGAAACAATTGTGGTCTCTTATAAATTTCATGCGTCGATTCTAAATGCGGGGTCTACGTTTATGGATGACCGACAATTATATGTCAATCCCGTTAATTGCTGTATTTACATTCCTGATCGTCAAAACGAATCATGCGAACTCATTCTAGAAATTCCAGCTGATTTTAAAATTGCCTCAGCAATTCCTTTTATTGAAAATAGGGCCGTTTATAAAGATTATCATGAATTGGTTGATTCTCCTTTTATCGCTAGTGGTCACTTGCAAGTAGAGACTTATGAAGTACTGGATATAAAATTCTACATCTGGTTTATGGGAGATTTTAAACCAGAATGGGATCGGATTATTTCAGATTTTCAACGCTTCACGTACGCCCAAATCGATAATTTTAGTAGCCGAAAAGATAAATATGTAGGTTTTCCTGTAGACGAATATCATTTCATCTTTCAAATTTTGAACATCAAGGCTTATCATGGCGTAGAGCATGAGAAAAGTACAATAATCTCTTTGGGTCCAACTGAAGATATCATGAGCAAACTCTATGATGAGCTTCTCGGTGTTAGCTCACACGAATTATATCATACTTGGAATGTTAAAAACATCCGTCCAGCCGATATGTTACCTTATGATTATTCGCAAGAAAATTATTCAAAACTTGGTTACGTAGCCGAAGGTGTTACCACTTATTTAGGAGATGTTTTTTTAGCAGAGTCTGGCGTTAAAGATTTTACTTGGTACAAAAAAGAAATGGAAAAACTTTTACAACGCCATTTTGACAATTTTGGACGCTTTAATTATAGTGTTGCCGAATCGAGTTGGGATACGTGGTTAGATGGATATAAAAAAGGTGCACCTGATAGAAAGGTGTCTATTTATAACGAAGGCGCCCTACTCGCTTTTATTTTAGATATGAAGATTCGGAAAGCTTCTAAAAATAAAAAAAGCATTCATTCTGTCATGAATGACCTTTATCAAAAATTCGGTTTAAAAGAAAAAGGATATACAGAACAAGACTACAAACGAATTGCTGAAGATCACTATGGTGCTAATCTCGACGCTTATTTCAAAGATTATGTAAACGGAACAAGACCTTTCGAATCATTATTGGTTGAAGCGATCGATACGATTGGGTTTTCCTTAGAAATGGAAGCCAACCCGAAATGGGAAGAAAGACTTCTGGGTCTCCGATTAGATCCCTTATCTGACAAGCCCATTGTCTCGAATACTTACCCTGGAAGCAGCGCCGATTTAGCCGGTTTAATTTATGGTGATGAGATTTTAAGCGTAAATAAATTGGATGTTAATCGTGAAACGATCAGTCAAGTTCTAGAAAAGGAAAAAGATCATCAGATTTCCTTATCGGTTAACCGAATGGGTCGAATCATTCATTTAATATGCCCAAATACAAATCGCGATATGTATCCCATCTATAAAATTCAGAAATTAGGGATCACCGATAATTTACATAAACGTATTTTTAAGAATTGGATTGGAAAGAATTGGGAAGATGCTTAGATTAGACGCCTAGACTTATGGTTTTAGAAAAAATAAAAAAACTAACAACGCTTCAATGGTTTCGAGCTATCATTCTCGGAAAGGAAAGACCGAACCTACTCACGCGGATATCGCTGATCATCGCTTTTCTAATATGGGTCTATCTCTTTTCCTGGCAATTATTAACACTTGTAGCTATTCTATTTTCAGATAACTTGGCTCATGCTGATGGAATTAAAGCAGCTTATCACAGCATTGGTAAGAACAAATATGGATTTATTGATGGTGCTGTGAGATTAAAGTTATTTACTCTTGTTCAGCTCGGACTCTACCTCATGAGTCTAGTTGGACTCGTTTTCGTATGGCGACAAAAAAGATGGGGCTTTATTCTTTATTTATTGAGCTATATGCTCATCTTGATCAGCTCATTACTCATCATGGGCTGGACATATATAGAAAAAGAAATCCCACTGATTGATTTGATCCTAATCGGAGGTTCAATCATCTACTTTGCCATCGGTCTCTTTATTTTTGGAAAAGCTGAAGATTCAGGGAATCAGGGCAATCATTGATATCTCTACACGCACATCTTTAGGTAATTTTGCCACTTGTACCGTTTCTCTTGCAGGAAATGAATCTTTAAAATAGGTTGCATAAATCTCATTAACCGCGTTAAAATCATTCATATCCTTTAAAAATATAGTCGTTTTGACAACATGTTCAAAACTAGTAGAACCGGCTTTTAAAACAGCTTCCATATTGGTCATAACTTGATGTGTTTCTTGACTCAGCGATTCATCTTTTAATTCGCCAGAATTCGGATCAAGGGCAATTTGACCACTTGTATATAATAAATTGTTGACAGCGACTGCCTGACTGTACGGACCTATTGCAGAAGGAGCATCTGCTGTATGAATTACTTTTTTCATCTTTTTTCTCTCAAAAATAATGAATAGATTCAGAATCGAGATCATCATCTCTATCTCTCTGAAAAGCAATCAGTTCTTAGATATTTTTTTTATATTGAGGTGAAGTTTAATACCCTACCAATGCTAAAGTCTAACTACCCAATAGGGGCCTATGCATTATTATTACTGGGTTTTACCCTACTTCAAAGCACCGTTTTTGGACAATGTTCCATCAGTGGTTTAGTTCCAAGTTATTGTATAGATGACCCTGCGGTCACACTTTCAGGAACACCAGGAGGCGGAACCTTCAGTGGTCCCGGTATGACTGGTGATGATTTTGATCCAGGAGTTCCAATTGTACAATAGATAAGGAGAGATGGTATTTGAAAGTGATAACCAAAATATTGGATGGGACGGTACATTTAAAAATCGAAATGAAAATCCGGGGGTATTTACTTGGGTAGTGCATTATACCCTAGCCGATGGTAAGAATGGCTACATCAAAGGTAATACGACATTGATTAGATAACCAATCAATTCATAAATATGAAAAAAGCGCGTCCATATATTGGGTGCGCTTTTTTGCTTATGGCAAACTTAAAAATCTATTTAAGAGCTAAATAAGCAACTCTTAATTTTTTTTTTCGTTTATTTGAACAGACCAACCTTTGCATACTATGAAACGTTTTGATCTTATAATCAAGGCAAAAGGAGTATTTGTACTCCTAATTTCCCTTTTTTATGCATCTTCTGTAAACGCACAATGTTCTTTTACAGGATTGGATCCAACCTATTGTATCGATGATGCAGCCGTTACCTTGACAGGAACTCCAGACGGAGGTACATTCAGTGGTCCTGGAATGACAGGTGACGAATTTGATCCAGCTGCTGCTGGAGCCGGTGTTCATACAATTACATATGAAATTGCCGGTGGTGGCGGAGATCGTTATTATATCAAATCAAGCATTGGTAATCCTTGGGGAAGCACAACCAATAACACGCACATGAACACTGCTTTTGGTGGCGATTGGACGTTAGAATCATTTGAGTTTTGTGACGTAGCAACTGTTTTTTCTCCTACAACATCTTTTGTCTTTCTGGATGGTTCAGATAATCAAGCTACCGAATTAAATACGTTTTTAACTGCAAATCTTCCAGCGATTGAGGCATGGGTAACAGCAGGCGGCTCTATTTTAATCAATTCTGCCCCTAACGAAGGTGGAGATATTAATTTTGGATTTGGTGGTACAACATTAAATTATGTATCTTATGAAAATAGTGTAACTGGCGTTGATCCAGCGCACCCCGTTTTTGCCGGTCCAAATTTACCGACAACTACGGCAATGACAGGAACCTATTATTCGCATGCAAGAATTCTTGGAGCTGGATATACGAATATTTTAATCAACCTCGGTGATGTAGTACTATGCGAAAAAGCATGGGGTACTGGTCATGTTGCAGTAGGCGGAATGACGACTACCAACTGGCATAATCCAGATCCACATGCCGATAATTTTCGAGCAAACCTTTTTGTTTATTTAGATGAATTAGCATCTGTTGCATCATGCACCTATACGCAAGATGTCGAAGTTTTTGACTTACCTGCGGTAACAGCCACGGCTGATCCTACTGAGCTTTGTGAAGGCGAAGATGTTATCCTTACAGGAGGTGGCGCTGACACGTATGTATGGGATGGAGGCGTTACAGATGGTGTAGCCTTTACACCTCCTCTAGGAACAACGACTTATGAAGTGACCGGAACCAATACTACAACAACCTGTGTCAATACGGCAACCGTTGACGTTACCGTTAACCCTACCCCTATTGTTACTGCAAGCGCTACTCCTGACGAAATTTGTTTGGGTGAATCCATTACGTTTACTGGCGGAGGAGCAGATACATATGCTTGGGACGGTGGTGTCACAGATGGCGTAGCCTTTACTCCTGCAGCTTCAGGAACATTTACGTATAACGTTACTGGAACAATTGGTGCAACTGGTTGTGAAAACACAGCATCGGTTGATGTGACCGTTCATGACCTTCCAGTTGTTACGGCTGCTGTTACCGATACTGAAATTTGTGAAGGAGAAGAAGTTACTTTTACTGGTGGGGGAGCCGATACCTATACTTGGGATGGTGGTGTTACTGATGGTGTAGCTATTACGCTACCTATTGGAACAGCTACTTATACTGTAACGGGAGTCAATACAACAACGACGTGTGAAAACACGGCTTCTGTTGACGTTACCGTTAACCCTAATCCAGTTGTTACGGCAACGGCAACACCAGATGAGATTTGTTTAGGTGATGATATTGTATTTACAGGTGGTGGAGCGGATACTTATGTTTGGGATGGCGGCGTTACAGACGGCGTTCCTTTTACACCAGCTGCCGAAGGTACATTTACTTTTACCGTTATCGGAACTATTACTGCCACAGGTTGTCAAGAAACAGCTACTGTTGATGTATCTGTATTTGATAATCCAGTCGTTACAGCAACGGCAACTCCTGATGAAATTTGTATCGGAGAAGAAATTACTTTCACAGGTGGTGGAGCGGATACTTATGTTTGGGATGGCGGCGTTACAGACGGCGTTCCTTTTACACCAGCTGCTCCAGGAACTTACACATTTAATGTAACCGGATCAATTGGTGCTTCTGGCTGCGAAAACACAGCTTCTGTTGATATTACGGTACATGATCTACCTGTGGTAACAGCGGCTGTATCTGAAATTGAAATTTGTGAAGGAGAAGAAGTTACTTTTACAGGTGGCGGTGCAGACACTTATACTTGGGATGGAGGCGTTACAGACGGTGTTGCTTTTGCTCCACCGGTTGGAACCACAACTTATACCGTAACAGGAGTCAATACTACCACTACTTGCGAAAATACGGCCACAGTTGACGTAACCGTGAATGCAAATCCTGTGGTCACGGCAAGCGCTTCAGATGATGAAGTATGCCTAGGTGAATCTGTTGTATTTACAGGCGGTGGCGCAGATGCTTATGTATGGGATGGAGGAATGACAGACGGAACACCATTCACACCTTCTGATTTGGGCACTTTCACTTATACCGTTATTGGCACAACCGCTGCTGGATGCACAGGAGAAGCGGAGGTCACGATTACCGTTATTGATTGTGAACCCGTTTTTGCAAACTTTGAATTTGATAATAACCTATGCGTTGGTGATTGTATTACGTTAACTGATTTGAGCGAAGGACCTGTGGTAAGTTATGATTGGACATTTGGCGGTGCGGCTGATCCAGACACTTCAACAGAACCTAGTCCAACGGTTTGTTTTACGACTGTCGGGACGTACACAATCTCATTGACCGTTACAAGTGAGTCTGGATTAACATCAAGTGTCTCTACTACCCTTACGGTAAATGAGATTCCAAATATTAGGGTATACAATGACACCATTATAGACATTGGTTCTGAAGCAACTTTAATTGTTGTTGCCCCTTCAAGTGGTACCTTTACGTGGATTCCGGAAGATGGATTATCTTGCCCCGATTGTGAGGTAACACAAGCTTCTCCGCAGAATACAACAACCTATCAAGTCTTCTATATTGATGAAAACGGATGTTCTGATCAAGATTCAGTCAAAGTATGGATCAATTATGCGCAAGGCATTGGTGTTCCTTCTGGCTTCTCTCCTAACGGAGATGGTGAGAACGATATACTATTTGTAAAAGGATTTGGTATCGAAGCACTTAATTTCAGCATATTTAACCGTTATGGTGAATTGGTATTTCAATCTGACAATCAAAATCTAGGTTGGGACGGTACGTTCAAAAATAGAGATGAAAATCCTGGTGTATTCACATGGGTTGTGAACTATACCCTCCAAGATGGGTCTTATGGAACACTCAAAGGAAATACAACTTTGGTCCGTTAAAAAGCAAAACAATACGCACAAATACCTACTATTTAAACTCTAAATCTATCATTCTTCACATCTAATTGACTGCTTAATAATTGTCAGCTAGCAACCTTATTATTTTTTTTACGTTTACTATATAAATGCAGGAATACTGTTTGAAGCAGAATGAAGTAAACGAGTTCAATCGTCTACTTCATTGATGCATCCTAGATAAAATTGTTTATCTTAGCAACAGTTTTTGCAGTAACCAATATATTGAACTAAACGTTGTATATGAAAATAAGTAAACCCATTTGGTCAATGTCACTTGGCCTTTTGACAATTTTAGCTAGTAGTTCAGCTTGGAGTCAATGTTCTTTTACTGGCCTAGACGCCACTTATTGTGTCGATGACGATCCTGTTACAATGGTAGGTGACCCTGCCGATGGTGTCTTCAGTGGCCCCGGTGTGACAGGCGATGAATTTGATCCAGCAGCAGCTGGACCAGGCGTACATACGGTCACTTATACATTATCCGCAGTTGGGGACGGCGATAAATATTATATAAAGGCAGCGGCTGGTAACCCATGGGGAAGTACCACCAATCAAACTGCCATGGACAATGCATTCGGAATCGGAGCATGGACAGAAGAATCATTTGAAGGATGTGATCCTGCAGCGGTCTTCTCTCCTACTACAGCTTTTGTCTTTATGGATGGTAGTGACTCACAAGCATCAGAATTAGCTACTTTTTTAGCAGCGAATTTGCCGACAATTGAAGATTGGGTTAATGCTGGTGGAAGACTATTACTAAACTCTGCTCCAAATGAGGGCGGAAATATTCCATTTGGATTTGACGGTACATTATTAAACTATGCACCTCCCGGTTCTGGAACACATGTGAATAATGTAACAGGAGTCGATCCCGCTCATCCCGCTTTTTTAGGCCCTGACCTTCCTACAGCAACTGACATGACTGGAACATACTATGGTCACGCAATTATTACAGGTGTTGGATTAACAGATGTTTTAACGGCAACTGGAGATTTAACAAAGATTGTGCTGACCGAGAAATGTTGGGGTGCTGGTAAAGTAATGTTTGGCGGAATGACAACATTTAACTGGCACAATCCAGATCCTCAAGCAGAACATTGGAGAGGGAATATCATGACCTATTTATATGAAAACCCTTGTGGTGGCGGAGATGAAGATTGCATCGTAACGCAAGACGTAGAAGTCTTTGATTTACCTGACGTAGCATTATCTATCGATGATGCTGAGATTTGTATTGGAGAAGAAGTAGTAATTACAGGTTCAGGTGCAGATGATTATGTATTTGATCCAGCAGCTGTAGCTTCTGGCGTTGCTTATACACCACCTGCAGACGGGGATTTCACCGTTTCGGTAATCGGAACAGATGCAACTTCAGGCTGCTCTAATACAGCAACTATAGATTTCACAGTACATCCCCTACCCGACTTAGCAATTACTGCTTCTGAAGCTGATTTAGAAGTTTGTTTTGGAGATGAGTTGACATTGACAGGAACAGGTGCCGATACTTATACATGGGACATGGGAGTTGATAATGGTGTACCTTTTACTCCAGGACCAATTGGAACAAATAATTATACGGTAACAGGAACTGATGAATTAGGATGCGTTAATACAGCATCTATTGCAATTGACATTGTTGATTGCGAACCGGTATATGCTGGCTTTACATTCGACAATAATATTTGCGTAGGTGATTGTATCACTTTTACTGATACAAGTGTCGGAACAACGATTAACTCATGGGAGTGGGATTTTGGTGGAGCAGTTGATCCTAGCACATCAAGTGAAGTAAATCCGTCGATTTGTTTTAATACTATCGGAGAATTCACGGTTTCATTGACCATCACAAGTTTATATGGACAGGTCTCAATAGCTACTCATACATTAACTGTCAATTCTCTTCCGGTATTGAACACAGAACTTGATACCATTATTACACTTGGCGGAGATGCTTGGTTAATCGCTACTGCAGATCGCGAAGGCGAATACTTATGGAGCCCTGATCGTTATATAGAATGTCCTGACTGTGGAACTACAACTGCAAGTCCGCTAGACAGCACGATGTATGAAGTTTTCTTTATTGATGAAAATGGATGTACTGCTGAAGGACAGGTCATGGTTCTGGTTAACTTCATTAAAGGAGTTGGCGTACCTTCGGCCTTCTCACCAAATGGTGACGGCAATAACGATATCTTATTGGTCAAAGGAAGAGGTATAGAAGCCATGAACTTTGTAGTTTACAATAGATATGGAGAAGTTGTTTTTGAATCAAACGATCAGGCTATTGGTTGGGATGGTACCCATATGGGTCGGGATGTAAATCCAGGCGTGTTTACTTGGGTATTGTTCTATGACTTCTACACTGGAGAAAAAGGAAAACAACAAGGTAATACGACATTATATAGATAAAATAGGCTGTAAAAGCTAGATTTTGTATATTAGACAACCAAATGTCTGTTCGCTTGGACAAAAATTCAAGCGGACAGGGATTATTAAAAAGCAACTAACTACCCCGTTTCGGCGGATTTAATTGTGTGAGAATACAATTATACTTTAACTAAAATGACCCCTATGAGAAAGATCCTCAAGCTTTCCGTGACCCTCGCACTTTGCTTCTTTGCAAGCGTTGGTGCAAACGCGCAGATGGATAAACATTTCAGTATGTTTAACGCGTCTCAAGTTTATTTAAATCCGGCAACTGCTGGTTTTTCGCAACAACAATTACAATTGTTCACTAATTTCCGTTCACAATGGCTAACGGTAACGCAAGAGCCTTACAGAACGATTACAGCTAGTGTTGATTGGAGAATGTTAGATCCGGATGCAACAAAGGAGAAAAACTTTATGGGCGCTGGTGTTAACTTTTATAATGACCGTGCTGGTGTAAGTCAGTTTACAACCAACGTGATCACCTTCCCTATTTCATACTCATTGCAAGTTGGTGAGTCAGATCATCTATCTTTTGGATTACAACCTGCTTTCTACCAACGTACAATCAACGGTGAAAATCTAACTTGGGATAACCAATGGACCGGTACAGAGTTCAATCAAGGTCTGGACAATAATGAGTTATTATTAAACCAAAACTTGAACATCTCCCGTTTTGATATGGCAGCAGGTGTTTATTGGTCTAAAAAAATAAAAGAAAATTCACGTATTAATGTTGGTTTAGCTGGACATCACTTAACGAAGCAACGCGTCAATATCTTGAATGACGACAGCAAGTTATGGCGTAAGATGACATTACATGCTGAAGGAGATTTTCAGACATCTAATTCAAATGTACAAATTAAACCTGCTTTATTAGGTTTCGTTCAAGGACCGAACAAAGCTTTAACCTTTGGTACAGCGTTTAGATTCGCATTCAAGCCGCAATCACAACATACAGGATACTTTAATAATATGCACTTTACACTCGGTTCATACTTGCGTGTGAATGATGCTATTATCGCAACAGCACAATTAGAAATGCACACTTTAGCTTTCGGAGCATCGTATGATTTGAACGTTTCTCGTTTAAACATTGCTTCTAAAGGAGTTGGTGCTATGGAATTCTTTATTCGTTATCGTTTAAATTACGAGGGAAGAACGTTAGCAGATCCGACGATCCACTAAAAAAACATAACCTATTTCAGAAAGGTGTTCGTCATAGACGAACGCCTTTTTTTTATTTTTGTACCTAAAGAACAATCCATTGAAAGTACTGCTACTTGATAACTATGACTCATTCACCTATAACTTGGTGCATTATATAGAGAGTTTTGATGTAGCAGTAGATATTCGCTTCAATGATCAAATTGATCTTGAGCAAATCCAATTCTACGATAAAATTGTCTTCTCCCCTGGCCCAGGTTTACCAAAAGATGCAGGATTGATGAATACAATTATACAGACCTATCGGGATACCATACCTATGTTAGGTGTATGTCTCGGTTTTCAAGCGATTGCAGAAAACTTTGGTGGACAATTATACAATCAAAATAAAGTCAAACACGGCGTATCCACAATAGCAAAATTTGATGTAGGTTCGAGGTTATTCAAAAACACAGCCAAATCATTTAAGGTTGGCCTCTATCATTCGTGGGCAGTTAAAGAAAGTAATCTACCTGATTGTCTGAAGATAACGGCTCGATCTGCTGAAGATGTCATCATGGCTTTTGAACATAAATCGCTGCCCATTGCTGGTGTACAGTTCCATCCGGAATCAATTTTATCACAGAACGGCAAGCAAATTGTTCAAAACTTCCTTTTCGATTTCCATTAAATTGCCTTACCTTTAATAGTACAAATCCTCCACGCAGTGCGCAGTGATTTGAGCCAGTTTTCTGGCGCCCATATAGTATGTTTTTGGTTCTTAACGTTTTTTATATTAGTGCAAGACTCAACAACCAGATGTTGGACCTCACAGAAGCTTTGCTTTTGCATTTGAAAAGATGATAACAGAGGATAACAGAACCTTGTTGGTAGCGCTAACCATGTTTATTAGAAGAATTCCTTAAATGGAAGCTATATGGGTTTTTTTCTTTTTTTAGAAGTTTCTTTTAATTGTTTTCCGCTCTTAATTCGTATTCACAGATATCCGAACACTTCTTTAGGATTAAATCATCCAGAATGATTAATGCGGCTAAGGCCAATTGCGAGTAGTTTTGAGAAGCGTTTCGGAAACCTCCATATTCTGACTGCCATAACTTCGTAATCATTTGCTGTCCTCCGGCCGATGGTTTAACAACGTTAGAAAGCACACCATTGACATTGCCGGCACCAGCGTGATAACAATGCATGACTACTAATCTAAACCACAATTGGTATTCATCCTCCCCTTCTACTACAATTCCAAATTTTCTTAAGATTCTTCGAGCTTCCGGGATACATGCTGTTCTGATTAAATGAGCTGATGCATTCGCTGATTTATCAAAATCCTTCCGCTCATCCACATGCTTATCTACCCGCAAACCATGATTTCGTGCAACTGATTTCATTAATTGAAAAGGGCCTAAAGCGCCAACATTACTGTACGCTATTTTTCCAGGACTTTCGATCATAAGAATCGCTTGTGCGTACCAAGGATCTGTATTGTTTTCTGCAAAAACCTCTACTCCTCTTGAAATACTTGGAAATACTTTATCAAACTGAAAAAAGTCACTTTTACCAGTCGTCATAAAAATGCGCGTATCAGCGGCAAGGTCATGTCTTATTCTTAATGTGTCACGATAGGCTTTCTTTTGATCATCAGATAATTTATTCCAATCCTTCAGTGGCATCAATTCCAATACTTGTCTGGTCTCGGCAACATTCAGGATACTGGTTCCTGGTGACATGCGCATCACAAACTTCCAAAAGCTAGTTTGAGCGAG
>Ga0181563_10002039_pt1 | contig 19640 bp, 12 predicted proteins | sample 011ome_25_FD_133759 | JGI IMG/M metagenome (GOLD analysis project Ga0181563, IMG submission 133759) | Coastal salt marsh microbial communities from the Groves Creek Marsh, Skidaway Island, Georgia - 011512CT metaG (megahit assembly) | ecosystem: Environmental > Aquatic > Marine > Intertidal...
ACTTCACTGTTCTCTTCACTCTGGCAATTGGTGTGTCTTGGTCTCAATACTTGGACGATGGTGGTTTATGCTGCGATCCTGATTCTTATGATTTCAACGGATTGTCTATTTGTATATCAATGGGAGTAGAAATCGTTCCAGACGGTTTGGTTACTGACCCTGATTGCAGCGATTATTCTTGCACAGCAGATCTTGATGAAGACGGCATCTGTGACGAATGGGACGACTGCGTTGATTTGGCGGGACCGTCGTGGGTGTATTTCCCTCCAAACGACACCATCAGTTGCGATGAAATGATGCCGACTGTGGAGGAAACGATGCCTGAGGCTGAAGACGATTGCGGTCCTGTAGATGTGATTTGGGTCGGAGACGGTCCGTTTGAGTACCCGTTTGGCTGTTTGCAGAGCTACACCTGTCCTCGAGTTTATCAGGCCACGGATGGCGCGGGCAACGTGTTGCTGGACACCCTCATCATCACCGTGTTGGACACGGTTGCACCGGTGCTTGCCTACCCCACAGAAGAACTGCTTTTTGTCAACGAATTGGATGGAGAAAGCGTGCCCGCCATCGAAGCCTTTGTGATTGACAACTGCGACACGAATGCCGCGTACGAAGCGACGGAAAGCGTCTTGGCCGAAAGCGGCGACACGCTCACGTTGGAGCGGGTGTACGTTGCTGCTGACGCATGTGGAAACACCACGGTGTTCACGCAGGTCATCACGGTGGTGCAAGCCTTTGAAGGGTGCACCGATCTTGAGGCCTGCAACTACAGCGACGAATCCAACGTGGACGACGGCTCATGCACGTATGCCGAAGAGGGATTGGATTGCGAGGGCAACTGCCTGTCTGACGTGGACGGGGACGGGTACTGCGACCCCGAGGTGACGGGGTGCACGGACGAGGCTGCGTGCAACTACGTAGAATTGGCCACGGAGGACGACGGATCGTGCGAATATTGTTCGTGTTTGGGCGAAGAGCAGGCGGGATACGGATTGCTGTTGGAAGTTCACGCTGAGCACACGGAGGGAGAGCTTTCAGGCATGACGACGTACCGCATGTACATCACGACGCCCAACACCAACGACATCATCAGTGCGATCTACGGGGACAACGACAGCCCCCTGGAAATCGCCACCACGACGTCGTTTTACCAGCATCCTTTTGGTTCTTCGTTGGGAACCAACAACAACCCGTTGTTGTACAGTGGGTTCCCTGAATTGGAATTCGACAGTTGGTTGACCATGGGCTTGGATGCACCTCCAGGGCCTGGAGAAGTGGCGCCATCCACCATTGGTGACTTGAACAACGGTTGGGTTTCGAATTTCGAAGCGGGCATGAACATTGTCATTGAGGATTCCATCGGGGGAGCCATGTTTGTCACCAACGACCCAGGAACAACCAACATCGTTTCCGGCGAGGAGCAACGAATCTTGATTGGCCAGTTCACCACGGACGGCGACATGTCAGGTGTGATCAACGCGCAGATGTTCACGGAAGGAGTGACGGATCCGGCCGATCGTGTGACCCTGGATTTTGACGGGGTGGGTCTGCATGTCGGAGGAGGTGACGTGGTGTGCGGCTGCATGGACGAGCTGGCTTGCAACTACGATGCCACGGCGAACAACGACGACGGCAGTTGCGAATACGAATCGTGCCTCGGGTGCGCGGATCCGGAAGCGTGCAACTACGAGGGCGCCACACTCGACGACGGAAGCTGCGAGTACCCCGACTTCCCTTGCGTGGCATGCGACGGCTCATGCCTCTCGGATGTCGACGGTGACGGCGTGTGCGATTGCTTGGAATTCCCAGGATGCACGGACCCAGAGGCATGCAACTACGATCCGATTTACACGGACGACGCAGGCAATTGCTACTACGCTGAAGAGTTCTACGATTGTTTTGGCAATTGCATCAACGACGCCGACGGCGACGGCACGTGCGACGAGCTTGAAGTGCTTGGTTGCACCGACCCCGAGTTCTGCGATTACAACCCAGATGCGACGGAGGACGATGGAAGCTGCGGATCGAATGACCAAATCAACGACGTTTGCAGTGGAGCCCTTGAACTGGCCTGCGGACAGTCCATCACGGCGAACAACGAGGAGTGCGCAAGTGTGGACGACATTGAAGGATGTGCTGATGCGGATGTAAACAGCCCATCGGCAGGCCTTTGGTTCTCGTTTGTAGGAACCGGTCAGGAGGTGACGGTGTCGACGTGTTACCCTGGCACCAACATTGACACCTACCTCAGCGTGTACGAAGGAGCGTGCGGTGATTTGACCTGTGTGGCGGGCAACGACGATCAGAGCGAGCCTTTCTACGACGACTTGTGCCCTGTGTTCACGTTTGCCAGCACCGTGGTGATGGCGACCGAGGAGGGGGTGGAGTACTTCGTTTTGGTGTCAGGAGTGTTCGACGACGTAGGGGACTTTGAGGTCGGGTTGAGTTGCGTGGTTGCGGGCTGCACGGACAGCACGGCGTGCAACTACGACGAGCTCTCCACCCTGGACGACGGGTCTTGCACCTACCCCGAACTGGAGTATTTGGACTGCGAGGGCAATTGCCTGAACGACATGGACGAGGACGGCATCTGCGACGAGGAGGAGGTTCCGGGCTGCACCGATCCCCTGGCTTCGAACTACAACGAGTTTGCCACTGACGACAACGGGATGTGCTTCTACTGCGACTTGGATCTGACGACGACGTTGATCCAAGGCGTAACGTGCGAAGGGGATGCGAATGGCATCGTGTCCTTGGAGCTCCTGAACGTGGAATTGCCTGACAGCATTGAGATCTTCTTGAACGGCGTGCCACAAGACACAACCGTGTTTGAGGGGCTGTCAGCCGGCGCGTACACGGTCGAAGTGACGCAAGGAGCAGATTGCTCCGCCTTGATCAACTTCAACGTGGCGGAAGGTCTTGTTCTTGAAGTCCAAACCGACGTGACCGACGTCCTCTGCTTCGGCGCGTCTTCCGGAACCGTGACAGCCACCGCCACCAACGGCGTGGGACCTTACGAGTACGTGCTCGACGGTCCGACGGCCATCGTCAACGACAACGGCATCTTTGCCGACTTGCCTGCCGGCGTGTATGTGTTGTTTGTTTCGGACGCCAACGGATGCACTGGCAGCTCCGAAGTCACCGTGTCGCAGCCGGACGAACTCCTCGTCGAAGCCACCGTGGTGAATCCCGAGGAATTGGGAACCGGGTCCATCGATTTGACCGTAACAGGCGGCACGGAGCCGTACGAGTTCAGCTGGACAAGCACGGGCGATTTCACTTCGGATCAGGAGGACATCGACGGCCTCGAGGCTCCGCAGTCCTATTCGGTTGTGGTGACGGACGCCAACGGATGCGAAACGGTGGGAGGTCCGTACGAGGTGGACGACGTGTACAGCGTGCACTCCCTGAGCAGCGTTCCATTTGCGGTGTATCCCAACCCCGCTCGCGACGTTGTTCAACTCGAAATGGAAGAGATGACTTCGGATGCCCTGATGACCATCTACGACGCCTCAGGGCGTGTGATGTGGTCCCGCTCTGCGGAGCGTTGGGTGGGACGTTTCACCGTGGACGTCTCGAGCTGGGCAAGCGGCACGTACCACATTCAAGTGGCCACGTCTCGAGCGGTGGGGCACGCCCCACTCGTGGTCCAGCATTGATGAAGAGCAAGCCCAGGTGGGATGAATTCCACCTGATTCAATCAAAAAGGAAACCCCGGCCGCAAGGCTGGGGTTTTTTGATTAGGCCTTGAATGCCGCGATGGCGCTGCGCGTGAAATCGCTCAGCACAAGCCTTCCGGAGACGGCCGCGCGTTCAGCAAGCAAGGTGTCCCAATGTTCTGTGCCCTCCCAAAGCACGCGTTTGAGGTTGGACATGGCTTCCGGATTGCTTTGAGCCAAATCACCGGCCAAGCGGTCGACCGCCAGGTCCATTTCTTCTGCAGAATCGAACACCTCAGCAAAGAGGCCTTGTTGTGCTGCCCATTCTGCAGATTTCCAGCTGCGGGCGTCGACGGCCAACATGCCCATGGCAGAAACGCCCATCTTGCGCTCGACGGCCGGTCCGACCACAAACGGTCCAATGCCGACGGCCAGTTCGGAGAGCTTGACAGACGCGAACTTGGTCGCGAAGCAATGGTCGGCAGCCGCAGCAAGGCCAACGCCTCCGCCAACCGTCTTTCCTTGCACACGCCCAAGAACAAACTTGGGGCAGGTACGGATGGCGTTGATGACCAGAGCGAATCCGCTGAAGAAATCAAGCCCTTCCTGTTCGTTCGAAATTGCCACGAGTTCGTCAAAACTCGCTCCGGCGCAAAACGCCCGATCTCCTGCCGATTTCAAGACGATCACGGCCACGTCGTCGCGCTGGCCGGCTTCAGTCAGCTCATGTGCCAACCGGCGTAGGATGTCGCCGGGCAAGCTGTTGGATGCAGGGTGAAAGAAGGTGACCGTGGCAACGCCACGCTCGTCAACCTCGGTCCGAACAAAGGCCTCCATGGGTTTACGAACGGTTGTTCAGAGGCACAAAGTCACGAAGCGTTGACCCTGTGTACACTTGACGTGGACGTCCAATGGGCTCGCGCTTCTCCGTCATTTCCTTCCACTGGGCAATCCAGCCTGGCAGGCGTCCAAGGGCAAACATCACCGTGAACATGTCGGTGGGAATGCCGAGAGCTCGGTAAATGATGCCTGAGTAGAAGTCCACGTTGGGGTAGAGGCCACGCTGAACGAAGTATTCGTCGTTGAGGGCCACTTCTTCGAGTTGTTTGGCGATTTCGAGAACCGGATCGTTGATGCCCAACTGGCCAAGCACGTCGTCCGCGGCCTTCTTGATGATGCGCGCGCGTGGATCAAAATTCTTGTAGACGCGGTGCCCAAATCCCATCAGTCGGAAACTGTCCGTCTTGTCCTTTGCGCGGTCAATCCACGTTTGGAGCGGAGTGCCTTCGGCGCGAATCGCCTCGAGCATCTCAATGACGGCTTGGTTGGCACCGCCATGCAAGGGTCCCCAAAGGGCCGAGACACCTGCAGAGATGCTGCTGTACAAGTTGGCTTGCGAGGATCCCACCACGCGCACGGTGGAGGTAGAACAATTTTGTTCGTGGTCCGCGTGCAAAATGAACAGCTTGTTCAACGCGGATTCGATGACGGGGTCCACCTCGTAGTCCTCAGCAGGCACCCCCCACATCATGTGCATGAAGTTGCCGACGTAGCTCAAGTTGTTCTTGGGGTACATCGTGGGCAAGCCCATGTTGTGCTTGTAGGCTTGCGCGGCCAGCGTGGGCATTTTTGCGATCAACCGGTGCATCGTCAGTTCGATGTCGGTGTAGTCGCGGTTGGGGTTTTGGGATTCAGGGTAGAATGTGGACAGCGAAGCGATCATCGAGCTCAACATCCCCATGGGGTGGGCCCCCAACGGAAACGCGTCGAAAAAGCGCTTCATGTTTTCGTGCACCAACGTGTGGTGTGTGATGCTGTCGGTGAAGTAGGTGAGCTGGTCTTGGTTGGGAAGCTCGCCGTAAATCAGCAGGTACGCCACCTCCATGAACGAGGCCTTCTCCGCCAATTCTTCGATGGAGTATCCCCGGTACCGCAACACGCCGTTCTCGCCGTCGAGGTACGTGATTCCGCTTTGCGTGGATCCGGTGTTCTTGAACCCAGGGTCCAAGGTGATGTAGCCGGTTGTTCCTCGAAGTTTCGAGATGTCAATGGCCTTTTCATTTTCGGATCCCGTCAACACGGGGAATTCGTACTCCTGACCTTCCAGGATGATGCGTGCTGTCTCACTCATTTTGTGACGCGGTTCGTGAACGATTTTTGGTGAATCCAGTCCTTCTGTGGTTGGGCTTCAGAAGAGGCTTCTGCCCAGAAGGGAGCCCAAAGATAGGGGAAGCGACGCGCCCGCGCAGTGCCTCCCGTCACACAAAAGAGCCGCAGGGGCTCAGCGCCAGGTGTAGGTGAAGTTGTCGCGGTATTGCTCCCACGTCGTTTGGTCGACGCTTTCCTCGTACGCCTCGTTGAAGAACTTGAGGTAAAGCTCCATCTGAGAGGGCTGCTTGTATCCGCTGATCGGAGCGATGATTTTGGCCTCTTCGTCCATGTAAACCACGGTGGGATAGGCGTTGACCTTCATGGCTCGGGAGAGTTGATGCACACCATTTCGGCCACGTGCATTGGGGTCGTAGTCGGGGTTGGTGAACACTTGGTCCATGTACGTGACGGGGTCGGGCGATTCGGCGTCAAACTTGACCGCGTAGTAGTTGGCGTTTACGTATTCAATGACGTTGGCGTTGGTGAACGTGTTGGCCATCATCATTTTGCACGGGCCGCACCAGTGGGTGTACACGTCCATCATGATTTTGCGAGGTTCGCGCTTTTGGGCCTCCAACGCCTCTTCAAAAGACATCCAATTGATGCTCGCCGCCTGGCCAAACGCCAAGCCACTCACCACCGTCATCGCCAAGGTCAAGAATGTTGTCCGCATGGCATGCAATATCGCAAAGAAAAAGGCGCCCGGAGGCGCCTTTTCACATTCTTGTGAGGGAAGGGGGTTATTTCACCCCGTGCATCAGCTTGTTCAACGGCTTGTTGAGTAGGGCGATGAGCACCGCGATGCCCACGCACGTCAATCCGATGGTGGAGAAGACGTCGGTGTACTTGGCCAGGCCGGCAGCTGCGTCCAGTTCCGCACCGGAATCGCCGTGCCCGCCTGTCAGTGAGGCGATGAGGCCGCCTGCGTAGTTGGCGATGGCAAAGCTCAAGAACCAGCCGCCCATGGCGGTTCCTGCCATGCTTTTGGGCGAGAGCTTGGTCACCATTGAAAGCCCGATGGGAGACAAGAACAGTTCACCCGTCGTGTGCAAGAGGTACAAGAACACGAGCGTCAACAACGGCACCATGGCGTCTTCGCTTGCGAATTGAAGCCCCACGATCGTGACCAAGAAACCGGCGCCAAGTTGGAGAATGCCGAGGGCAAACTTCATGGGAATGCTGGGGTTCTTGCCCATTTGGTCCAGCTTCACCCACATCACCGAGAAGATGGATCCGAAGATGATGATGAATGCAGGGTTGAAGAACTGCGTCATCGAAGCGGGCATGGTCCAGCCAAGAATTTCACGGCTCACGTTGCGGTCGGCAAACAGCGTCAACGAAGTTCCCGCTTGCTCAAAGCACGCCCAAAAGACAATGTTGATCACCATGAAAATCACCAAGGCAATCATGCGGTCGCGCCACATGGGGCCTTCCTTGATGCCCGCACGAATGAGGGACGCAGCCACCAGCACGAAGAGGCCCGTGAGGAGGTAGGTCATCCAGTCGTTTTGGCTGATGAGGAAGTAGCACGCGGGGATCAGGGCGAGTGAGCCAACCGAGATCCACTGGTAAACCTTGAGCGGTCCGGCCTGCTTGTTGCCAGCCTCGGTGATGTCGAGGCCGGGAGCAGCTGCGTAATTGTCGCGACCGCTCCAGAAGATGAAGAGGCCAGCCAACATGCCGATGCCCGCGAGGCCAAAGCCGTACTCAAAGCCGTACGTCTCACCCACAAAGGCCACCACCGTGGTGGCGAGCAACGCACCGATGTTGATGCCGATGTAGAAGATGGTGAAGCCCGAGTCGCGGCGAGGGTCGTTGTCCTCGTAGAGTTTTCCAACGATGGTGGAGATGTTCGCCTTGAAGAAGCCGTTGCCCACAATCAAGGCTCCCATGCCGAAGAGCATGAGCATCTCGCTTGTGACGATGGCGTCAGGCCCACCCATGGCGCCTCCCACCATCAGGAATTCACCGATGGCCATGAGGACGGCACCGAGAAGGATGGCGTAGCGGTAGCCGAGGTACTGGTCGGCCATTTTTCCGCCGAGTACGGGGGCGGCGTAAATGAGTGCGGTGTACGCGCCGTAGATGAGGGCGGCGTCGGAGTCGCCCTTGAGCAGGGATTTGACAAGGAACAACGTCAAGAGCACGCGCATGCCGTAGTAGCAGAAACGCTCCCACATCTCCGAGAAGAAGAGGGTCATCAAGCCTTGGGGGTGCCCGGCGGCTAGTTTCAATTGGGCCATGAGATCAGGTATTTTGAGGGTTTTGTTTGTTCGGGGTTGGTGCGGCTCAGAAATTCTCCTTCACGAAATCCATCATCATGTTGAAGAGGTGCAACCGGGTGTTGCCGCCGTAGATGCCGTGGTTGCGGTCGGGGTAGACAAAGAAGTCGAAATCTTTGTTGGCCGCAACAAGGGCATTGATCATTTCCATGGAATTCTGGTAATGCACGTTGTCGTCGCCGGAGCCGTGGACGAGCAGGAGGGCACCCTCAAGCTTGTCAGCGTGGTTGACAGGGCTGTTGTCGTCGTACCCGCGTTCATTCTCTTGCGGCGTACGCATGAAACGCTCCGTGTAAATGGTGTCGTAATACCGCCAATTCGTCACGGGAGCCACGCTGATGCCTGCGTTGTAGACGTTCGCGCCTTTGGTCAAGCAGAGCAACGTCATGAATCCTCCGTAGCTCCAGCCCTGGATTCCGATGCGCTCGGCGTCCACGAAGTCCCACGTGCCGAGGTGTTCTGCCAGGTCGATGAAGTCTTTGGTTTCGAGCTTTCCGAGCTCGCGGTACGTGCTGTGCTCGAATTCACGGCCTCGGAATTGGGTGCCTCGCGGATCGCAAGACACCACGATGTAGCCTTCTTGCGCGAGGTATTGCTGCCACAAAAAGGTGGAGCCTCCCCAGCTGTCGGTCACCGTGTTCGCGCCGGGCCCTCCGTAAATCGCCACGTACACCGGGTACTTCTTGGCTGGGTCAAAGTCCTGTGGAAGCATCTTCCAGCAGTTGAGCTCGACACCAGAGTCGTTCGTGAAGGTGAAGAATTCCTTTTCGACGGCGCCGTGCTCGGCCATGGTTTCGCGCAAAGTAGCGTTGTCTTTCAGGGTGCGAATGACCTTGCCGTTCCGGTCGCGCAGCGTAAACACCGGGGGGGTGTTGGCGGTGCTGTGGGTGTGGATGCTGTAATCGAAGCTGTTGGAGAAGTCGTCCACGTGGGTTCCTGCGGTGGCGTCAAGGGTCGTCATTCGCCCACGCATGTCCACGTAGCTGGTGTGCTTCTGCGTGGCCCCCTGCTTGGAGCTTGTGAAGTAGACGCGCTTTCGCTTCGCGTCGTACCCAAGAACATCTACGACATCCCACTTGCCCTGCGTGAGTTGCGTGACGTTCCCGTCGAAGTCGAATTTGTAGATGTGGTTGTATTCGTCCCGCTCCGAAGTCATCACAAACGAATTTCCGTCCGAGAGGAACGTGAGGTTGTCGTTGATGTCGATGTAGGTGTCGCAGGTTTCCTTGAAGACTTCGCGTGTGCCAAGGCGGTCGTTGGGGAACTCACCTTCCGTAAGGAGCAAACGCAAGTCGTTTTGATGCCGGTTCATGGTGAACACGCACAGCGTTGCAGGGTCGTTGGTCCACTTGATTCGGGGAATGTAGTAGGCCGATTTGGGCACTGCCAAGGCACGGCTCTTGTCCTCCGCCAAGTTGTAGATGTGAACGCTCACGTCGCTGTTGTCCTCTCCCGCCTTGGGGTACTTGAAGGTGTAGGGGTCGGGGTAGAGCGACCCGTACATGGGCATGTGGAATTCCCGGACGTTGCTCTCGTCAAACTTGAGGTAGGCCAAACGCGTGCCGTCCCCGTTCCAAAACAACCCTTGGTCGTCCCCAAATTCCTCTTCGTACACCCAGTCCGTGGCACCGTTGATGACGGCGTTGATCACCCCGTCGTCCGTGACTTGAACTTCGGCGCCCGTCGCGAGGTCGGAGATGAAGATGTTGTTCTCCCGCACAAACGCCACCTTGTCTCCGGCTGGAGAAAGTTGTGCTAGACGCTGCTTTCCTTTTGCGAAATCGGTGGCAGGGCGCGCCTCTTCCCGAGATTGAAAGTCGTAGACGTAGAAGTTGGCGTAGAAGGAGTGACGATACAGACCTTCGCTTGCGGTGGTGAGCACCACGAAGCGCTCGTCGCTGCTGAATTCGTATCCGCCAAACGATTCCCGGGCGTCGCCAAAGGCCTGTTCGGACGTCAGCAAGGTGTCCACCACGTCGCCGGTTTTGTAAGACCATTTCACAATGCACGAACCGACGTTTTCGTCGTACTCCTGGGTCGTGTAGTGTTTGCCGTCGGCCATGGAACGGATGCCCCAGACGTATTCCGTTCGAAAGGTTCCGCTCGCCCAAATTTTCTCGTTGCTGAAATCGGCCTCTTGTCCAAAGCTGACTTCAGGGGCGGCGACCAGGGCCATCGCGAAAACCAGGCTCGTTCCTCGTTTCATAAGTTCCATTCGCAGGTGAAAAAGGTTGTTTGTTTGTCAGGTTACATTTGACAAGCGCCCAAGATAACGCAACGCGAATGGAACCTGCCTCGAACGAACTCACGACCCCAGCTCAAGATATCCACGAAGCAGCACGCCGCGACTTGCACGTTTTTCTAAGCCCCGATCGGATTCATTGGTCGGAGGAGGTTCGGAGGCAGAACGGGTCGGACGAGACGGAAGATTTGGTCTTCGTTCCGGACGTGGTGGTCGAACCTGAGTCTACGGCAGAGGTTTCGAAGTTGATGGCCTGGGCGCACCTGCACGGGGTCCCTGTCACGGCAGCGGGTGCTCGAACAGGGCTAAGCGGCGGGGCGTTGCCCGTCCAAGGCGGCATCGCGTTGTCCCTCCGTCGCATGAACCGCATTGTCGCGATCGACACAGCAAACCACCAGGCGGTGGTCGAACCGGGCGTCATCACGGAAGAATTGTCCAACGCGGTGGCCGAGCACGGCCTGATGTACGCAGTGGATCCCGCGTCGCGTGGCACGTGCACGGTTGGCGGCAACATCGCAGAGAACAGCGGCGGGCCGAGGGCCGTCAAGTACGGCGTCACCAAGGACTGGGTGCTCAACCTCGAAGTGGTTCTTGCGGACGGCACGGTGATGGAGACCGGTGCCAACACGTTGAAGAACTCGACGGGCTACAACCTCACCCAATTGATGGTGGGCAGCGAGGGCACGCTTGGCATCGTGACCCGCGCGACGCTCAAGCTGTTGCCGCTTCCGCGACATCAGGCCCTGATGCTTGTCCCGTTCACTTCGGCGGAGTCCGCTTGCGCCGCCGTCGCGGCCATTTTTCAGGCTGGAGCCATGCCCAGCGCTTTGGAATTCATGGAGCGCGACGCCGTGGAGTTGGCTCAGCAATTCACAGGCGTGCACGAACCGGTGCTCGGTCCCGACGACGCAGCCCACCTGCTCATCGAAGTCGACGGGTTCGCGCCTGAGGACCTCATGCCGCAGTGCGAGCGGATTCTCCCTGTGCTCGAGGCGCACGGGGCGGGGGAGGTCCTCTTTGCTGAATCGGCGGCCGAGAAGGACGCGCTTTGGTTTTTGCGCCGTCGCGTCGGCGAGGCCGTCAAGGCGGCGAGCACGTACAAGGAGGAAGACACCGTCGTGCCGCGCGGAGAGTTGCCTGCGCTGCTGCGCAAGGTGAAAGAGCTGGGGCGCGAGCACGGATTTCGATCTGTGTGCTACGGCCACGCCGGCGACGGCAACCTCCACGTGAACATCCTCCGCGACAACCTCGACGACGCCACGTGGAACCAAACGCTCTCGGTGGCGATCCGGGAACTCTTCGGGGAAGTGGTGCGTTTGGGCGGGACCTTGAGCGGCGAGCACGGCATCGGTTACGTCCAAAAAAACTACATGGACCTCGCGTGCAGCCCGGCCCAACTCGCAGCCATGCGCGGCATCAAAAACGCCCTGGACCCCAAGGGAGTCTTGAACCCCGGCAAGATTTTTCCGGACGTCGATTGAGATTTGAATTTGGCCAGGGTGAACAGAAGGAGCGTGATTCAGCCGTACCTTTAGAACCCTGCGGGAGAATGTGACCCGTGTCATTTTTGCATCTCCCTCATGAAGCACTTGTCATTTCTCCTTGCGCTCGTTATCGCTGTTCCGGCGTTTGCCCAAACCGACTGCGGTTACCAACCCGACATCGACCCTGATTGGTCCATTGGCGTTACCGATGTCCTTGCAATTCTTGGGTTGTTTGGGGAGGTCGATTCGGACCAAGACTACATCTGGGACAGCTCGGATCTCTGCACGGACCTGGAGGCGTGCAACTACGACGTGAACCCTTCGGAAGCGTGCGAATACCTTGACGCGTTTGGGGTGTGCGGCGGTGAGGGGCTGATTCCCGAGTTGCTCTTGGGTGCATGGCGTTTCAGCACGGTGGCCGGGGCGGTTTCCATTGGACCCAACCCTTACAGCTCGGAGTGGTTCGCGAGCGCCACCAACGGACTGCAGGCAGCCCAGTACGACGACGTGTACACGTTCAACGCGGACGGCACGTTGACCACGGAATACAACGGCACCATCATTGACGCGTTCAACGGTTACAGCGAGCAAGGGTACGCATGTGCTGGGGTGCCAATCACGTTCTCGCCTGGCGGAGGCACCTCAGGAGAAGACCAATTCTCCTTGGTGCCGAGTGGAGGCGCGTGCAGTTGCCCTTTCATGGGAACCAACGACGGGGGGTTGAGCTACGACATTGTCGAACTCACGGCCAACACGCTTCGCATCCACACCCAAACCGACGACATCAATTGCAACGCCAACCCTGCCGGCGGGTACTTCACGTACATCTTTACCCGGGTCAACGACGGCGGAGGCGGAGACGGAGGCGGAGGCGGTGTGGATGGCGACGGCTACCAAGGCGCGGACAGCTACCCGGGAAAGACGTTGGTGTGGTCGGACGAATTTGACGGAACGGCCATCAACTCGGCCAACTGGACCTACGACCTCGGTGCGAGCGGCTGGGGCAACAACGAGTGGCAGAACTACACCAGCTCACCCAACAACAGTTCGGTCGTGGATGGCTTCTTGACCATCACGGCGCGCGAAGAGGGCGGAGGCTACACCTCGGCTCGCATGAAGTCTGTGGACTTGCAGGAGTTCCAATTCGGTCGAATCGACATCCGTGCGAAGCTTCCCGAGGGGCAGGGCATTTGGCCTGCGCTCTGGATGCTCGGGGCCAACTTCCCTGAAGGAGGCTGGCCGCAGTGCGGCGAGATCGACATCATGGAACTCGTGGGACATCAGCCCGGCACCACACATGGAACCGCCCACTGGGGAGCCAACTTTGGCGTGCACCAATATGCAGGAAGCAGCATCACGTTGCCTGGCGGGGCGAAGTTCAGCGAGGCGTTCCACCTGTTCTCGATTGAATGGCAGCAGAACTCGATTGTTTGGTACATGGACGACCAACCGTTCTACAGCATTGACAACACCCAAATGAACGGCCAGCCGTACCCATTCAATGCGCCGTTCTTCTTCATCATGAACATTGCGGTGGGGGGAAACTGGCCTGGGTACCCTGATGCGTCGACGCAATTCCCGCAGACCATGATGGTCGACTACGTGCGGGTTTTTCAATAAGCAAACGGGATTGTTGGTCGCTCACGAAGTGTTGTGAAGAACTGGCGGGACAAGCAGCCGTGGATGTCGGAGGGGGGTGGTAGTTTGGCCGCTCAAACCAAAACGACATTCGAGCCATGGCGCACGATCTGCTGAAAGGAAAAAAGGGCATCATTTTTGGGGCCCTCAACGACATGTCCATCGCTTGGAAAGTGGCGTTGGAAGCCCACGCGCAAGGCGCGGAAATTGTGTTGACGAACGCGCCTGTTGCGATGCGAATGGGGGAAATCCATAACCTTGCGAAACTGTGTGGGGATGCGCCTGTCATTCCGGCCGATGCCACCAGTGAAGAGGATCTGCAGAAGCTTTTTGAAGGGGCGATGGAGCACTTTGGAGGCAAGGTCGATTTTGTGTTGCACAGCATCGGCATGAGTCCCAACGTTCGGAAAGGCCGTCACTACACGGACATCAACTACAACTTTTTGCAGACGACGCTCGACGTCAGCGCAATCTCCTTGCACAAGACCCTTGCGACCGCGAAAAAGCTCGACGCATTGAACGAGTGGGGAAGCGTGGTGGCGCTGTCGTACATCGCGGCCCAGCGCATCTTCCCGGATTACGGAGACATGGCCGACGCGAAGTCGCTTTTGGAAAGCATCACACGCAGTTTTGGCTACCACTACGGCGTGGCGAAGAAGATCCGCGTCAACACCGTGAGCCAGTCGCCGACGGTTACTACGGCGGGGAGTGGGGTCAAGGGATTCGACGAGTTCATCAGCTACAGCGAGGCGATGTCGCCGTTGGGCAACGCAGATGCACAGTCGTGCGCGGAGTACTGCATTACGTTGTTTAGCGATTTGACGCGTTACGTGACCATGCAGAACTTGTTCCACGACGGCGGCTTCTCCAACACAGGGGTCTCCATGGAGGTGATCTCGAAGTTTGCACCCGAGGAAGAATAAAACGTTGTCCAGCATCGGGCAATGTTCCATGGCGTGAGTCGAGGCCATGTCGTGGTTGTTCCTTAAATTCAAGGAACAGACCTGACTGAACGCACAAAGCACACCATGGAAGTCATCAAATTTGGAGGAAGTTCGTTGGTCGATTCTGCGGCGATGTCGCAGGTGGCTGACGTGTTGTGGGCGCGAAAAGAGGTGCCCAAATTTGTCGTGCTTTCCGCCATGGGCGGGACCACCGATGCGCTGATTCGGGCAGGCCAGCTTGCACGTGCCGAAGACCCCGCGTGGCACACCGAGGTCTCAGGCCTTCTTCAACGTCACCTCGATGCCTGCGACGCCTTGTTGACCGGAGCGCTTGCGGATGCGGTCAAGGCGGAAGTGGAAGACGGATTTGGGTTTGTGCGCTCGTTGTGTGAAGGTCTGCAGTTGTTGCATGAATTCAGCAATCACACGCGCGACGCTTTGGTAAGCATGGGGGAGCGGTTGAGCGTCCCCATCGTTCATGCGCTTTTGGTGCAGCGCGGATTCGAGGTCGGACGGTTGTCGGCCCTCGACATTGTGGCCACGGACGACCACTACGGTGCGGCCACTGTCGATCGACCGGAGATGTCTGTGCGCCTGAAAGCCGCAATGGCCGATCTCGGAGAGAAACAGGTGGTGGTGATGGAGGGCTTCGTCGGGCGTGACGGACACGGCGAAGTAACCACGCTCGGAAGGGGCGGAAGCGACCTGACCGCCTCGCTTGTGGCGAGCATGATCGGCGCTGCGCACATGGAAAAAAGCACGGACGTGCCGGGAATGCTTACGGCCGACCCGCGTGTGGTGTCTTCCGCTCGGATTATTGGGAGCATGAGCTACGAAGAGGCCATGGAACTATGCCATTTTGGGGCGAAGGTCATCTATCCGCCCACCCTGATTCCCTTGCGCGAGGCCGGCATCCCGCTGGTCATCCGCAGTACGTTTGACACCGATGCGAAGGGAACCACCGTCAGCGCGAACCCCGACCCCGGCACAGGCGTGCGGGGTGTCTCGTCCATCGATGGCATGGCGCTCGTGACCTTGGTCGGGGGAGGGATGGTCGGCATCCCAGGGTACTCCCGCCGCATGTTCATGGCGCTGTCCATGCGCCAAGTCAACGTTGTCTTGATCACCCAAGGCTCTTCGGAGCACAGCATCACTGTCGCCGTTCAGGAATCCGAAGTGGATCAAGCCATCGAGGCGCTGAACGACGAATTTGAGAGTGACGTGAAAGTGGGGAAGGTGGAGCCGTTCCGGGTGGAGCGGGGGCTGAGCATTTTGGCCTTGGTGGGCGACGCCATGCATCACCAAATCGGACTCTCTGGCCGAGCATTTGACAGCCTTGGCAAAAACGGCATCAACATCTACGCCATCGCGCAAGGATCGACAGAGCGCAACATCAGCATCGTCATCCGCAAGAAGGACGTGTCGAAAGCGCTGCGCGCGTTGCACAGCACGTTGTTCGAGCGCGAAATCCGCCGCATTCACCTGTTCTGCATGGGCGTGGGGAACGTGGGAGGGACGCTGATTGACCAAATCCGCAACGCCCACGACGACCTGCTCACCACGCGCAGCATCGATTTGCAGGTGGCGGGGCTCGCCAATTCCCGCAAGCACGTGCTGAGCGAAGGCGGCATCGACCTCGCCGATTGGCGAAACGTCCTCGACCGCGACGGACAGTCCGGCTCGCTCGACGACTTCGTAGCAGCCATGCAAGACCTGAACCTCGAAAACGCGCTGTTCGTGGACAACACCGCGAGCGCGGACGTCGCCGGCACCTACGAAGCCGTGCTTGGCGCCTCCATCGGCGTGGTTGCTTCGAACAAAATCAGCGCGGCGGACACTCAAGCCCGATACGATCGACTCAACGCGTTGGCCCTTGCGAGAAACACTCAGTTCCGCTACGAAACCAACGTTGGAGCGGGCCTCCCGGTCATCGACACCATTGAGCACCTTGTCCAAAGTGGCGACCGGGTGCACCGCATCGATGCCGTTCTCTCTGGCACCCTCAACTTCTTGTTCAGCACCTTTGGTCCGGACTGCGGGTTTGTGGAGGCCGTGAAAGGCGCCATGGACGCGGGTTACACGGAACCCGACCCCCGAATTGACCTGAGCGGCGTGGACGTGCAGCGAAAGATTCTGATTTTGGCGCGTGAAGCGGGATACGCTATGGAAATGACGGACGTGGACAACCCTGGGTTCCTGCCCGCAGAATTGATGGAGGGAAGCGTTCAGGATTTCTTGGACAAGCTCCCTGCAGCTGAGGAGGGAATGCAGGCTAGGCTTGCGGCCGCGGCGAAGGAGGGGCTTCAGCTCCGGTACGTCGCGACGTTTGAATTGGACGAGAGTGGAAACCCGACGGCGCGCGTGGGATTGCAAAGCTTGCCTCCTGAGCACCCGTTTTGCCAGCTTCAAGGCTCTGACAACGTCGTCATGCTGAAAACCGACCGCTACGCTGCGCGTCCGTTGATTGTCCAAGGGGCTGGTGCGGGCGCCGACGTCACGGCCATGGGTGTGTTTGCGGACATCATGCGCTTCGCCGCTACCCGTTAACTTGTGCGCCATGCGGACGATGGAATCGTGTCGAGTTTGGGCCCCTGCAACGGTGGCCAACCTGAATGCCGGGTTTGACTCTTTGGGCTGCGCGCTCGCGGCGCCCGGCGAATACATGGACTTCAAGCGCGTGGCGGAACCTGGAATTCACCTTGTGAATGGGCCCGGCACCGATCTGCCTTTGGACGTGAACGCCAACGTGGCGGGCAAAGCCGCAGCTTCGTTGCTGCGCGCGTTGGGAGAACCCTTCGGGGTGGAAATCACCGTCACCAAGAGCATCCTGCCCGGAAGCGGTATCGGCTCGAGCGCGGCATCGGCCGTGGCGGCTGTGGTCGGGGTGGACGCCCTGACCGAGGCGGGCATGCGCTGCGACGAATTGTTGCCGTTCGCCCTCGACGGTGAAGAAGTGGCCAGCGGTGCACGACACGCCGACAACGTGGCTCCGGCCATGTTTGGCGGCATGACGTTGATCGACCCCTCGGGCAAGGTGTGCGCTTTGCCCGTGCCCTCGAGCTGGCACATGGTGATTTTGCATCCGCAGGTGGTGATCAAAACGGCGGAGTCGCGGGCTGTCTTGCCGGCGCAGGTGTCCTTGAACGACGCCGTTCACCAAGCGGCGTGGCTGGGTCGTCTCGTGCACGACTTGCACGCTGGGAACGAGCTCGATGCGATGTATGCGCTGGAGGATTTGCTCGTCGGTCCTCACCGGTCGGCGTTGATGCCCTTTTGGTCGGAGTGCCAAAAAGCAGCCCACGCTGCCGGAGCCCGAGCAGGCGGCATCAGCGGAAGCGGTCCCAGCAGCTTTTGGGTGTGCCGAAACTCGGAGGAAGCTTCCGACGTGGCCGGTGCCTTGGCTCAGGTCATGAATGCTCACGCCTTGGACCATCACCTTCATTTGACTCAACTTTCGACTCAAGGAGCCCATGTTGTATCGTAGCCTTACGACCCCCAGCATCCAACGCGATTTTTCTCAAGCGGTGATCGAGGGCTTGGCTCCCGACAAGGGATTGTACTACCCGGAACGCATCCCCCAGTTGCCCGAGGAGTTTTGGTTGTCCAACGACGACGTGCAACCGTGGCACATGGGGGCGGCGATGATGGCGCCCTTGGCGGCTCCCGTCTTGACGGAAGCGGAGTTGACAGACCTCCTCAAGGACGTGCTCAATTTCCCTTTGGACCTTCATGAAATTGAGGACAACGTGTATGCATTGGAGCTGTTTCACGGACCCACCCACGCATTCAAGGACGTGGGTGCGCGGTTCTTGTCACGCGTCCTTGGAAAGGTGAGCGACACGCGATTGACCGTCCTTGTGGCCACGAGTGGCGACACGGGGAGCGCCGTGGCGCAGGGCTTTTTGAAGGTGCCCAACATCGACGTCGTAATTCTGTACCCTCAAGGCCGAATCAGCAGGATCCAAGAGCAACAGCTCACCACCGCCGGGGCCAACATCAAGGCCCTGGAAGTGGAAGGTGCGTTCGACGATTGCCAAGCCATGGTCAAGGCCGCGTTCCTCGACCGAGACGTTCAGTCCCAGCGTCCGCTGACGTCGGCCAACAGCATCAACATCGCCCGATGGATGCCGCAGAGCATCTACTACGCGTGGGCGACGTACATGCTTGGTCAGCCCGCCCAGTTCAGCGTGCCGTCTGGAAACGTGGGGAACTTGGCGGCCGGGGTTCTTGCCGCCCAAATGGGCATGCCTCACGCCGGATTCATCGCAGCCACCAACGCCAACGACGGCCTCAGCGCCTTCTTAAACGGATCGGATTTCGTGGCCCGCCCGTCAGTCGCCACGCTAAGCAACGCCATGGACGTGGGAGACCCCTCCAACCGTCCCCGACTCGAAGCCCTCTTCGGCCACGACTTCGATGCGATGCGCGCGGTGGTCAAGGGCGCCACTATGGACGATGCCGGAACCCAACGCGTCATGAAGGACGTGGCGGACCGCACGGGCTACGTCATGTGTCCGCACACCGCCGTGGGATACGCTGGCCTGATGACGCATCGCAACCCTGCTGCCCCAGGCGTCGTGCTCGCCACCGCGCACCCTGCCAAGTTTGGGGAAGTGGTTGAGCAGGCCACAGGCCAGGCTCCGGATGTCCCTGCGCACCTCGCGGAATGCCTGTCCAAAACCAAGGAAGCCAAGGTCATTCCACCCCACTACGACGCGTTGAAATCTTATTTGCTCGGGTAATCCGAGGCGGCTTTCCACAGGCTCTTGCGCCCAATGCGCGCCGAGATATAATCCTTTTCCAGCGACCATGCGCGTGCCGGGCTGTACTCTCGTCCGTAAAAGATGATCTGGAGGTGCAATTTGTTCCACCGCTCTACAGGAAACAGGCGTTTGGCGTCACGCTCCGTTTGCTCCACGGATTTGCCGTTCGAGAAATTCCAACGGTGCATCAAGCGATGAATGTGGGTGTCGACGGGGAAGGCCGGAACCCCAAACGCCTGGCTCATCACCACCGACGCGGTTTTGTGTCCTACGCCTGGAAGGGCTTCGAGGGCTTCAAAATCCTGCGGCACGTCGCCGCCGTGCTGCTCGACGAGGATGCGGCTGAGCGCGGAAATGGCGGCGCTTTTTCGCGGCGAAAGTCCGCACGGCCGAATGAGCTCTCGAATGGCGTCGACGGGTTGCCGCATCATCGCGCGCGGGTTGTCGGCAAGCACGAACAGCTCGGGCGTGACGGTG
>Ga0181563_10002040_pt1 | contig 19639 bp, 14 predicted proteins | sample 011ome_25_FD_133759 | JGI IMG/M metagenome (GOLD analysis project Ga0181563, IMG submission 133759) | Coastal salt marsh microbial communities from the Groves Creek Marsh, Skidaway Island, Georgia - 011512CT metaG (megahit assembly) | ecosystem: Environmental > Aquatic > Marine > Intertidal...
CACCACGACGATCTCGAATTGATAAAATATATATTGAAAGAGAAGAGCAATGTCCGTGTATCAGGAGTAGCAGTTGGTGATAAAATTAGCACAGGACGCGTCAAAATTTTGACGTCCATGGCGCAATACAAGGAATTCAACAAGGGCGACATTTTGGTGACCGACATGACGACGCCGGATTGGGAGCCAATTATGAAGATTTCCTCTGGAATCATCACAAACAAAGGTGGACGAACATGTCATGCGGCGATAGTTGCGAGAGAATTGGGGTTAAACGCCGTCGTCGGTGCAGGAAATGCCGATTCGGTTCTCTCAAACAACGACATGGTAACCATTTCTTGTGCAGAAGGCGAAACGGGTCGCGTTTATGAAGGCGAATTAAAGTTCGACATTGAAAAGATGAAGTTCAACAGCAATCTAACATTGCCAGTCAAACTCATGTTGAATGTTGGCAACCCCGAGAATAGTTTTACTAGTTCCATGATACCAAACAGCGGGGTTGGTCTAGCAAGAATGGAGTTTATTGTTAGCAACTACATCAAGATACACCCGCTTGCCTTGTGTAACTACCCCAAGATCCGAGAGGATATACGTGAGCAGATTCACGAAATTCTCGGGAACGACCATCATAATGGGAAATGGTATTTTATCAAACGTTTGGCAAGAGGAATGTCAAAAATAGCAAGTGCCTTTTATCCCAATCCAATAATAGTGCGTCTCTCTGACTTTAAATCCAACGAGTACAGAAACTTGATTGGCGGGGAGTTGTATGAGCCCAACGAAGAGAATCCGATGATTGGATGGAGAGGTGCATCCAGGTATTATTCCCCCGAATACGAAAAGGGTTTTGAGTTGGAGTGTGAGGCAATCAAGTATGCAAGAGAGAAAATGAAGATGACAAATATAGTGGTCATGATTCCATTCTGCCGCACACCCAAAGAGTGCCAACTGGTCTTGGACAAGATGGGAGAATACGGATTGGTTCGTGGCGAAAATGGGCTACAAGTATATCTCATGTGCGAGATTCCGTCAAATGTGATCGAGGCCGACTATTTTAGTCCATTGGTAGACGGCATTTCCATTGGCGGCAATGATTTGCTACAGCTGACACTGGGTGTCGACCGCGATAGCGACCGAATCACACATTTGTCAAATGATGAAAATTTGAGTTATCGACGCATGATTAGTATGGCCATAAAAACATACAAGGAACACGGAGTCAAGGTTGGTTTTTGTGGACAACAGCCGTCAGATAGCACCGAGTTTTGCAATTTTCTAATTACAGAAGGAATTGATTCTATTTCTGTCACGCCTGATTCTGCTCTAAAAACATTAACCAATATTGGAAAATAATGTAGATTTTGTATTCAAACAATCAATCGAATAATATTATTTTGTAAATGAGTTAAAATAATAATATTATTTTCACATACTATACTACTTTATGGTATTGATTGTGTTGCGTCATGGTGAGTCAGAATGGAATAAGGAAAACCGGTTTACTGGCTGGACGGATGTTGGATTAAGTAGCAATGGAATAGAAGAAGCGTCGCACGCGGGCGAGTTAATCTCTCAATACGACATTGATTACATATACACAAGCACCCTAAAACGAGCCGTGTATACGTATACTGCTCTCAACCAACACTTAAAGCCAAAACAAAATGGCAACATCCTTACGATTACCTATATGGACGAACTCAAAGAGCGCCATTATGGAGATTTGACTGGTAAAAACAAAGATGAATTAAGGGCAGAGTATGGAGCGGATATGGTTCAAAAATGGCGTCGTAGTTATTATGAATGTCCACCGAATGGTGAAAATCTAGAACAAGTTGCGCATCGCGCAGGCGACGTATTTGACAAATACATTCGTCCGATGGTAGACCAAGACAAACACGTGTTGATCGTCTCTCACGGCAACACTTTGCGCGCATTGTTTGTGCGTTTGGGTTTCTATACACCAGACAATGTGGATTCTTTTGAAATAGCTACAGGCAAACCCATATATCTTGATTTGAAAGCCCGCATATTTGGCTATGTGAACAAATATGAATTAGTGCCATATCAAATTATAGATAGCCGTGGATTTCCTACGATTGAAGTTGCCTGTTATGACAAAACTACAAAAAAATGTATGGGTAAGGGTTCTACACCCAGTGGAGCATCGTGTGGTTCAAACGAAGTATTGGAGCTTAGAGATGGCAACCTGAATTGCTATAAAGGCAAATCAGTGTTTAATGCTATTCAAAATGTGATGAATTCTAATCGTTCTTTGATTCTCAATAGACAAACCATAGCAAACGTAATAAATCTCGACAAACAACTCATGTCTTTGGATACAAGTGATATGAAAGAACACATAGGTGGCAATGCGATCACCGCAATGAGTTTTTGTTTTGCGGATGTTGCATCAAAAATGATCAACAAGCAAATGTTCGAATATATTGCTTTTTTACACAATCATAAAGTTGACGCGCAACGTCTACCCACGCCTTTTGTGAATATTATTAATGGAGGTAAGCATAGTGTAACAGGCGAACTAAAGATTCAAGAATTTATGATATTTACCAAAGATGACCTAAGCGTGAGCCAGAAGACACAAGCCATGTGCGAAGTGTATTATACCTTGCAAAAATTATTAGTAGAGAGATATGGTGCGTCTGCCAAGTCGATTGGTGACGAGGGTGGGTTTTGTCCGCCGATTCATACGGCCCAAGAAGCGTTGGGTGTGATCGAAGAGGCAATCGGTAAAAGTGGTTATCAAGTCGGTGTAGATATATTCATTGCGCTAGATTGTGCGGCAAGCGAGTTTTACAACGTAGATACTGGGTTGTATGAGGTGGAAACCAATCGTTTTTTGACTGGCGATCAACTCATCGCTTACTACGGAGAATTGATGGCGGCACATCCCGCATTAAAGAGTATTGAAGATGGGTTTCACGAGTCGGACTACGAGTCATGGAAAAAATTCACGGCGTTATATTCCGACAAAATCATGATAGTGGGCGATGATCTATTCACGTCGAATAAGAAGATGATTCAAGAGGGATTGGAGGCGGGCTGGGCAAATACATTGTTGTTAAAGGTGAATCAAATTGGCACAATTACAGAGGCAATTGAAGGTGCGTTGATGATGTTTAAAAAGGGGCACAACGTAATCGTGTCGCACAGATCGGGAGAAACAAATCATGCATATATTATTGATATTGCGATAGGAATTGGTGCCAAGTATGTTAAAATTGGCAGTCCATGCAGAGGCGAACGTGTAGCAAAGTTCAACAGATTGCTGGAGATTGAGACCTATTTACAATATGCGTCAAAGTAATCCACAAAAACCGATAACAAACAACCTCAAAAACACCTAACGAAATTATATTATTTTCAATGAATAATATAATACATGGGAAAAATAGGAAACATCGGATTAACGCCTACTTATTATATTATTACTCTTTTAGGATATGTGATAATAACTTGTGGATATGCAATTTTTTTACAAGAAAATTTGAAACAGAAACATTATGAAATTATATTCGGTTCTGCGCTGATCGTTATTGGATATTCATTACTTGCATACGAGTATATTATAGAATGGAATATTGCAATTAACCAAGAAAAACGATTACAAATAGACAAGAAACATGAAAAAAAAATATCTCTAGATCAAGCAGAACAAAATGTGTTTCAATCTGTAGAGCTTGAACTAATAAAGAATCATTTTTTCAAGGGTCATGGTGTATTATTTGTTTTCCATGCACTATCATTTATAGCACCAATCAACCATCATTTAAAAATGAGCGACATTACGGCAGTATTTGGACATTTGATGGTTTACACAGACACATATTTAACATTTGGGTATGTGTTATTATTATTATACTACGTATTATATTTCATAAGAAATTACGAAGAGGCACATGAATTCTTTGTCAACAAATTACAAGTCGTTGGATCGGGTATGTTAATATATCACTATGTGCAAAATATATTGTATATGTATACTCTTTAGACGATGTAATAGAATAACTATATTGTCATTTCCACATAATGAACGTCGCTGTGAATTGCATGAAGAATTTTGGGGTCCATACTAATTTGAAAGAATCGTTTGTATTTTTTCACTCCCTCAGGAGTATAGCCATCGCTCTTACGAATCGGCGTCATGATATATTTGTATCCATGCAATATTTGTCGCACCAAATTTAATAATGGCCATCTTTGGTTTGATTCTGCACTTTCTTGCAAGCTTGTCATGGCAGATGAGCTAAATGACTTTTTCAATTCTGGAATGCGTTTTTTAATATCTGCATATAAAGAATTGTTCAACAGAATTTCGCGAGGTATTAATTGTCCGTGTAGTGGTTCACTGGTAATTCCAACTAAACTCAATATTTCTTTACAAACGTCATCCATTATTTAATAACAAATATTATATTTATCGCAATATAATGCAAAAAACAAATATCCACACCACATTTTTTATGTAAAATTGTATTTGCTCCTTCCCTCCTCATCATCCATTAAATTCCAAATGCCGGTATAGAATATACTCCTCCGGTCTTCACATATTTGGCAATGATTTTCGGATTAATTTTGTTCAAGACAATATCCTCTGCCTGATACACATTTCCCGTCTGATCGACATAATAAATGATTCCACCGATATCTTGAGCCCAGACCTCAATCTTCTGCATAACGGGCACAGATTCATTTTGTGTATCCATCATGCCGTTTGGCGTCCCTTTTGTATGAGTCCCACAATACTCGCAATCGGTCTTCTTGCGCCGCGTGCATTGTTCGTTATTGGCACGTTTTGCCGTGCATCGATCAAAGAATGGCACTACATTCTTGACACGTTTGCGCTTTGTAAAATCTTCTTTGGTTAATACGAGTCGTTCGTAATCATATATATACATAAGCAATTCATTACATGCTTCATTCTGTAGTCCAAGTTGTCCAGCTTTTTCCTTTATATCATTTTTAAAAGTGGTGATATATTCTTCAATCAGCTTATTCAAACGCCTATCCATGTTTACTTCTGTTGCATAAGTAAACATTGATCATTTTATTTCAGTTTTTTTTATTTTCTGCAAACAACTTAAGGTTCCGACGCCGGTTTGAAGTTTTCTGTATCTACAATAACCATCGGCGTTTCAAGTTCATCCTTAATGTCAACATCAGTAGAATACGCATCATCATTATCATTCATTTCTACCATAGATGGTTCTAGAATAGATTGCTCCCCATTTTCGCTTTGCAATACGTTGTCCAGAATTTTTTTCCGTTTAGGTTTAGATATGCTGTCTAGATTGATGTCGCTTTTCACATGCTTCATCATTAAATGTACTTTCGCAACAAATCGATTTAATAATTTCATATGTGAATTATGAAAAAAAACAACATAGTTGATAAATAAAGATACTTTTTCTTTCATGACGACCAAGTTGTAGTTGAATGACATGACAAAGTTGTCAATATTCAGTCCCGATTTATTTGTGTTCTGATGGGTTTTCAAATCCTGTTGTTTCGAAGTAATATGACTACACAACGTAGACAAGAATGTCAGAATAGTTTCATGTATATTTTGAATAACTTCAAATTCATATTGTTTGAATGGCTCCAAATCCTTATATATGGGAAATACGTAGACGTCTGATTTTACCATATCTACTATTTTGACATCACTAACATTATCAATTATATAACTCATAATAATTTTATATAACTTATAGTATTCGCAATACATTCGATTATTAATCGCATGAAACAATCGTTTCATATCTTCATATTCTATACCTATTAATTTCGATTGAAATCGCAACGAATCCAGCCCAAATATCAAGACATTATCATTATTCTTTTGAATAAAATCAGAATAAATATTATTTAGTTTGGATACAATATTATTCAGTCCAACAAAAGTCGCATGTACTTCGGCGCGCACATCAATCAAATTGGTAAATGTCTTTTTTAGTTCGCTGATTTGCTCTTCCATAATATATATACCAAATAAAATAATATAAAGATATTGTATATATGCAAGCCGTGTCGAAAACAACTTCAAAGCACACAACTGATTGGACGCCTGATCATGAAAATATACTAGTAGAATGGGCCGACAAGGCAATGTGCTATAGATGGTTGCACACGCGTGCGAATGCGTTGTATTCCAGTTTAAATGCGTGGTATACTGTGCCAGTCATTATTATTTCCACACTGACTGGAACTGCCAATTTTGCGCAAGACAGAGTTCCCAGCAATTACCAAGGATTTTTCGTCATGTTTGTTGGCGCGTTTAATATTTTAGCGGGAATCATTTCCACGATCCAGCAATTCTTGAAAATTACGCAATTAAATGAATCGCATCGTGTAAGCAGTATTGCATGGGATAAATTTTATCGCAACATTAAGATAGAGCTTGCAAAACACCCGAACGAGAGAATGCATGCAGTTCAGATGATTAAGATGTCTAAAGAAGAATATGATCGTTTAATGGAGACGAGTCCAAATATTCCTGAAGAGATAGTTGCATTGTTTAAAACCTCTTTTGGAAAGAGCGAAAATTATAATGAAATTATCAAACCTGAAATATGTGATGTGTTAATATCCACAGAGAGAACAAAGAATTCTTGGCACACTCCTGAAAATATGAAATTACAAATCAAAGAACATATTGAAGAAGAAGAACAACTTGTAAATAAAGAAAAATTATTAAAAGAGGTGCACAAAAAAGCCGTGAGAGATTTCAAGGCATTATTTTTAAAATTTAATAATCGTGAAGCAACCGAGAATGAAATAATTGATAATTTGCAAGAAAAAATGACGCTCCCTGAAATTCAATTTTCTATAGAACAAACGAAACAATATTCTGAAAATGCGGTAGATGTAGTATAAAGAATTTTGTATCAATTCTTCAAAATAATATAATATTTTCTGATTATATACTATAATGACAAACTATCATTCTGGCGGAGGTGCCTGCTTTAGCAGAAAATGTAGGGAAAACAGCTTTGATAGACAAATGAATGCATTGCAATATAAAGCCGATGGAACTTTAAAAACAAAAAGTGAAATACGCGCAGAAATGAATGAAATGCGTAGATTAATTGGTATGCCCATTAAACGTTCTACATCAAGTAAATCGTCTAGTTCTAGTAAACCAAAATCATCTAGACGTCCCAAGAAGAAAATACAGCGTCCAACTCGTTTCAGTGAACGACATCTTAGACGTTCTGCTCGTATAGCTAGCAAGCATTATAATAGCATGGGAGGAAAAAGAACTAAAAAACGCAAACAAAAATACTAATACACAAACTAAAAATATTACATTTCCTAAAATGCTGTGAATATTGTAATAAGATATTTTGTTTTGTTTTTATTCGGTGTAATGCAAAAATCAAAAAAATTTGTTATCTTTGTACAAAAAATAACAAATTCAGAAGAATGTAATTCATCATATCACGTTAGTCAATTATGAAGATTTTTCAGGCATCATAACATAAGTCAGTATTAAAAAAAGATAAAATAAAATATACAATGCGTATTCTGACGTTGATATATTATAAAAACTAAAAATATTTGATAATAACACAAGTATTAAATATACAAGTAGCAATATACCAATACTTTGTAATGTCGTCATATATTTGTTTCAGAAATAAATATATCCAATTTATCATAAAAAATTTATTGGCGGTCAATCCGGTGAGAACTTAAAAACACCTGTTGACTATAATCTTTTACAACCCACATAGGCGTGTTTATATACTTGCATCCGTCGTCTAAATCAATCTTTCCAATGTGGACACTATCATATTGGCTCGTCCAACACCCATCATGGTCTGACATTCGCATCGTAGATCTCGCCATAGATGATGTCTCCGCATTTTCCAACAATTGTCGTTTCATTTGCGAAACATCTATTGTATCTGACGGGCGATTTAAAACAACTTTGGTTATTCCTAAAAACAATGCGAAACGAAGAACAGACCCATTTCGATATTTGTTGTCTGCATTCAAATATTTCTTAAAATGTTTGTTTGCTAACTGGTCGCTAGTGGGCATGATTCCTTGATTTATTGCATTAATATAATCGGTGAAATAATAGTAAGGTCCCATAATTGCATCACTTTGAGAACGCGAAACACCAAACATCGACATGAAATTAACATTCTCGGCATATGTTCCTCGATACACTGCAACAGGAGTTTCATATACTTTGCCTTTAGGGTGTTCTAAATATAAAAATTGTTCATTTCTTGTAAAAAAATCCAAAACATTAATACTTATCGTAGTTCGATACACCATGTGATGGTTTACTATATCATCTACCAATACAAACATGTGAACAGGGAACATCATCGAAAACATTATTGCATTATTTGAGCGATACTCGAAAAACACATAAAGCGTTCTATTTTGAATCATATATCCATGTAAATTGTTCAATTTTTCTAAATCAATAGAGGATTCCGTCCAAGGTATAGTTATAAAATTTAATGAAACTCCGTCATTGACCAGACCAAATTGCAGAAAAGGTGTATCACCATCTGTATTCACACTATATGGACATACTACAAGATAATCCACGTTTGTTATCTCATCCAGGTTTTTATTTAATGATTCGAGTGCGCGATAATTATACGTTGGATGCGTATTTACGTCTGTGTTGCATTGCATATTTGTATCATTATTGTCTGGCTGATTGCGTATATCAAAATAATATTTCGCATCATCGTCATCATCATCATCATCATCATCAATAACGGAATCCACATCATCCATTCTGTCTCGAATGGATGGCGATATAGATCGACGTCTATCATATTTGATTGGTTGATTTAAATTATCTTGCGTTGGAAGCATTTCGTAATAATACTATAGACCATGTCTTTATTCTCTTTCTGACATATTTTATTTGTCAATTTTGCGCTTGATCGTTTCTTTAATGGTTTCCTCACGACTATCTAATATATGCTTTGTCAATTCTTCGACCATACCAGTATTATTTTTGTAATAGGCATTCAATGCCGACGTCAGAGTTTTTGCGTTAATTGGCTTTTTAGTGGTGTTTTTCTTATACACTATCGATCCGTCTTTGATATCAAAAACGTCGATTTCGTTTTTTTTCATCACGTCTACAAGCGAGTCAGTCAATACTTTTTTCTTTTGTGTTAGTTCTTTAATTTCCTTTTTCATCTTGATAATTTGGTTATCGGTGCCAACCCATTCTTTAATATTATTCACTAATTGTTCTTTTGTTTCCATCGTATAATATGGAAACAAATATATTTTTATATTCTTTTTACATAATTTCAACAATCTTGCCGTGTCTCGCGCAACAATTATTTTGTTTCACTTGACCCCCACACACTTCTCCTTTACGTGGACCGCCTTTCAGAATTGCTTGGCATAATGAACTAGCTGACAAGACCACATTTTCACCTGTATTCACAACTATGGACACTTTATTTTTCTTATTCTTGTTGTTGGCCTTTTCGAGCGCCTTGGCCACTTTAGCCAATGCTTTCTCTTCCAACAACTTCTGCTTTGCTTCCATCTTTTGTTGTGCAGCCAACGCTTTCATTTCTTGTTTTTGTTTAATCATCTCTACCTTTTTGGCTTCTTTCTGTTCCTTTAATAGTTTCTTACACGTCTGTTTGTAATGATAATAACAATAATCCATATTTGTATGTCCATGTGTTAATACATGATATGACTGACATTCATTCCCATCTCCCCAACTACATTGTCCTATCTTCACATCCAATACATTTGGAGTATTTATCTCTTCCATATTGATATAATTTACACCATGTTGTTTTGGTAAATTAAGTTCTTCGATATAAGGCAACAATGTGTTTTGTTTATTACGACAATACGGACATCTTATTTCATTTGTTCTCAATCGGTGTGAATCTAACGCACTGAACTTCGTTTTATGATTGACTAAATCTTTAAATAATGGTATATAGTTAAAGGTGTGTTTACATTCTAACTCCACAAAGTGATTTGTAAGAGGGGCGTTTGTAATTAAGCAAATTGGACCATTTTCATGTTCTATATAATTTCCCGAATTATCCAATGACTCATAAAGTTCTTTATAAAAATCAAAGCCATCTTCAATAATATAATTTGACATTTTTACTAGTTAAAAAACCAATTTGTCTTTATATACATATAATATAAATATAACATGCCGCCAATAGATGTTTGGGGACCGCCAATTTGGACGCTATTTCATACACTAGCTACAAAAATACACGAAGACAAATTTAACGAGATTGGAAGTCAGTTGATCATGTTTATCCGCAAAATCTCAAGACATTTACCATGCCCAGATTGCTCACAACATGCAACAACGTTTTTCGCAAGTGTGCATCCACACATGTTTAGAACGAAAGCAAACTTTATAAAGGTTTTATACGTTTTGCATAATCAAGTGAATAAACGTAAAAATAAACTCTTATTTAAATTAGAAGGGTTGAACCAATACGAAAACAAAAACGTTATTCAAGTATATAATCAATTTATTATGGTATATAACACCCGCGGAAACATGAAATTATTAACAGATACATTTCAACGCCAATTGTTAATCAATGAATTTAAAAAATGGATGGTTAATAACATCAAAGCATTTATGTAGTTGAAGATGATACTAATTCCCCATTACGAAATACGTTGCATTTGAACGTTTGTTTTTTTGGCATGCTACAAGTTGTACCATTTTGCGTATTTTCAAACCAAAACAGCTCTTGGCCCGCACCTATAGCATGCATAATTTCTACTGAAATCCAACCAAGTAAATATCCACCCACAAGGTCACCGATTATATCCGAGTTATTCTCAGGATATTTCAAACACCCTTGTAATAGTTTAATACCAAGGTCTATACAAATATACACTATCATGACGAATACTATTATCCAATTCGCTGCATCATTTTGATACATGGGTAAAAATAAATACATCATAGTAAAAGCAATTGCAAATATGGAATACGTAGAATTGTTATATGTGCTATATTCTACTATAGCACATTTGTCCGTGTTTTTTTCAGCACCAAACATTTGTAATATACCTCCTCTAATTCCGGATACTACTTCTAAAACAAACAAATAGACAATTCCTTTCATGTTTTGATAAAAAAATGAAGATGACACAATTACGCTAGCTAAAATAACTGGTGAAAAGTAACTCAAAAAGGTCAATAAGTTATATGGTTGATTAATGATAAGCGGTAAGTTTGATCCTGTTTTGTTGTCCATAATATATTCTGTTATTTTATTTATGACTATTTATCAAAAATTAATTCAAATACTTCTTGTATATTTGATACTGGATAAAACTGAATATCTTTGATCAATTCAGTATCCTTGTGTTTTTCTAGAAAATCATTATAATCTTTTTCGTTTTCTTTTGGGAAAATAAAAGATGTTGCTTTTGATTTGAGAGAACCGATTATTTTGTGCGCTAATCCACCAATCGCAGAAACCTCTCCGTTCATCAATATTTCGCCCGTTACCGCAAAATATGGCTTAATCGGCAGATTATTCAATAAACTATACAACACGCACGATATGGCTATACCTGCAGAAGGACCCTCCTTTTGCACATCTAAATCTCCAGCATGTATATTGATTCCACATTTATTACTCGTTTCATATAATCTCCTTAATTCAATCTGTCTTTCTTTAGAAGTCAGATTCCACGCAAGTGTCAGTGCTAAATGCATACTTTCTCTCATGACTTCTTGTTGAAGTCCTGTGAGTTTTAGGTCCAAAAATTTGTCTGATGGGAAAAACATGGCTGTTATCGGAAGAAGTCCACCTGATCCGACGCTGGTTGCATACATACCATTTATGGTTGCAATTTTACTCACAGAATTAACGGGTTTGTATATCATTTCACGCTTGTCTTTAAAATATTTCAGTATGTCTTCCTTTTTAATATGAATTGGATACTCGGCACAAGAAATACTGGTCAGCACATCCAAATTAATCTCTCCCACGATTTCAAAAAATATCTCTTTAAGTTTGCGCACTCCCGACTCGCACGTATATTCTTCAATAATATATTTGATGATTTCATCAGAGAATACGATCATTCCTTCGAGTCCCATCTTTTTATACACGTCTGGTAAAATATGTTTATGAGTAATAACCACCTTTTCTTCTAGTGTCAACCCGGCGAACTTGACGCGATGCACTCTATCCAATAAAATTCTATCAATCGAATCAGCATCATTATAAGACAATATAAAAAGCGCTTTGGACAAGTTGATATCTACTCCCGTAAAATACTTGTCCTGAAAGCAGTCGTTTTGTGTGGGGTCCAGCATATGTGTCAAAATCCCGATAATCTCTTTGCCATTCTCCGTTTTACTTACCTTATCCAGCTCGTCAATAAAAATAATCGGGTTCATACATTTCTTGTCCATAAGTATTTGCACAATACTCCCCCAGGTGGATCCAACATATGTGTAGTTATGACCCACCAACGTCGATCCCTGACAATCGCCGCCCATTTGTATCATTGCGAAAGGGCGGCTATTTCCATCCCCGTCGGTTAAACAATTGGCGAGCCCATATTTCGCCAAGGACGTCTTCCCCACACCTGGCGGACCTTCAAATCCAAAACAATGTCCGTCTTGTTCGCCATTTATCCATTGACCAATAATTCGCGCAATTTGTTTTTTCGCCTTTTCGTGTCCGTGCACCGACTTGTCCAATGTTGTGTAAACCCCTTTCATGTAATCTTTGATGTGCTCAAATTTTTTCTGTATGCTTCCATATGGAGTCAAACTTAAACATCCATATTTGGCCGTGAATTTTTCGATGTGTTCTCTCAGTTCTTCCTTCTTCTTATTCGTATATTCTATTTTTGCTTCGCTTGGTAGGCCATTTTCTTTGATATATATGTTTATCTCCTTGGCTTTTGCAATCAATTCGGGTTTAGTTCTCTCTACAACGATATTTTTATGTATGTTCATATGATTTATTATTTCAATACTAGTGTGTTTTTTGTTTTCATTCTTTTCATCTTTAGACAACATATTTGTGAATTCTTGTTTAATGTCATTCATTATGGTCAATATATTCTCTTTTTTATAAATCCCAAATGGAATTTTTAAAAGTCCATCTAAATACTGACGCGCTTTGGAACCAGAGTCCTCAGATTTCGCCTTGACTTCTTTCAGTTTGGTCATTGCCTTTTCTTTTACTACATCTGAAGTGTTCATCAAACAAATTTGTTGTTCCAGTGGAATTTTATTCACATCAAAATGGGTTAATTCAGTCGTGTATTGTATAGTATTCTTCATCGCATCGCGAAAACATTGTTTAATGTGCCACGGAAAACTATCAAATAATATCGTCTGTTCTTGTGTATCTATTACTCCGTTATTGTCATTCGATAGCGTATCATATAACAAATACGCCAAGTATTGATTGTCATATACATCCGAATGTATAAGCAACTGAACCAATATATGTCGTTTATTGAACAAATCATTGTCGAGAAACTCTTTTACAAGCGTCGACATATCTTTTTGTTTTAATGCCGTTATTTGCCCCAACGTCCCCGTATAATTCGCAAACAACTCTTGTGTATCATATAAGATGTAATCCTTTAGCATGAGCGATTGCGTATAATTTGCAAAGCACTCGGTATGAAAACAATCATCTGGTGGCATATTGTGTATTAAATCGTGTTTTATCACTGATATATAATCATTATTCAAACAATCCACTAGTATATCGTCTAATATTCCCGGTATACTCAATGTTTTTTTTGAAATTGTGTCATATATGAATACTTTCGCACCATATACCTTAACATGAAATGTTTTACTGCTTTGTGAGATTTCATGACACACAAGCACTTGGGGATCTGGTTTTCCATTCGCAATTAACATATATCCAGTCGGATGAAAATATTGTTTCAACAAATCATACTTTTTGTTTTCATTGTATCCTAATATACCATTCGCCCCTATACAAATGGTTAACAAGTCCTCAATGGATTCTGTCCCATACAATTTTAATATTCCTGACAAATCGTTGTTAATATCCTGTAAGCGTCCCAATAATTGTTCCGTTGATATAGAATCTTTCGTATTTATAGTTTCCTTTAATGTTTTACTTAAATCATATAATATATTTACACATTTATTCAATTCGTTGGTGTTTAATATGTCAAACATCTTATTTTTTTGTACATGCAACAAGGTCTTTTGAATCACTCTTTGAAAAAAATGGGTTTTTCGTTCAAACAACAATACTACATCTGGAGCGTGAGAGATGATTGAGTTAGTAATGGGGGGACTACTATATTTCATAATATATCACAAGTTAATAATATTATGAAATAATCTTATTGGTTGGGGAGCAGAACATAAACCTTATATGAAACTATATTAAACATTTGCGTATATGTATTCATAACATGGGAATACCCAGCTACTTTTCAAACCTCATTCGTCAATACCCCCATATTATTAAAAAATTAATCAAAAATGACATGAAAGTACACAATTTCTTTTTGGACTCAAATAGTATTGTTTATGATTGCGTCCGAAGCATCAATTTTGAAGAAAATATGAACGAAACAACTTACCAGAAAATAATACATGGTGTCATTGCTAAACTCGAAGAATATATTGCGGTAGTAAATCCGTCTAACTTGATCATGATTTCATTGGATGGCACGCCACCCGTTGCCAAACTCGACCAGCAACGACAGCGCCGATACAAGTCGGGGTACACCACAAAAATGCTTACCACCGAAACGACGGACAAAATCAAACCAGCATTCGATACGATTGAGATCACAACGGGCACCAAATTTATGAGCGAGCTGAACGCGCGGCTGATTTCTCATTTCAGAAACCCTGCGCGTTATGGCGTGAAGAAAATCATTGTCAGCACCAGCGACGAAGCAGGCGAGGGGGAAAGCAAGATTTATGAATATATTCGTGCCAGCGACGACATTGCTCGCGATAGCACGTGTCTCGTGTATGGTTTAGACGCCGACCTAATCATGTTGAGTATCAATAATCTCCCCGTTTGCCCCAATATTTACCTTTTCCGCGAAACGCCTGAATTTATCAAATCCATCGACAGCTCGCTTGAACCCAATGCAAATTATGTTCTAGACATTCCACTTCTCAACAAGACGATTATGCTTTGTATGAATAATGACAAGGAGGCAGACGAATTGTGTCGTGTATATGACTATATTTTCATTTGCTTCTTTCTCGGAAACGACTTTTTGCCCCATTTTCCAGCCATTAATATTCGCACAGGAGGCATCGATAAAATGATGAACGCCTACAAGGCGACAATTGGCGGGACAAAAGAGGTTTTAACCGACGGCAAAATCATTTACTGGAAAAACGTCCGCAAAATGGTCGCCTTCCTAGCAGAACGTGAAGAGGAGTATCTGCTTGCAGAAACCAATCTGCGCAACAAACGCCAACATGTTCATTATCCGACAGACACACCCGAAGAACGCTTTGCCAAGTTTAACGCGCTTCCGACCTATGAGCGCGAATTAGAACTCTATATCAACCCTAAAAAAAGCCATTGGCAACACCGATATTACAGCGCTCTGTGCCGTCTAGACAAGGACGAGTTGCGAGAAAAGCAAATCTGCACAAATTACTTGGAAGGGTTGGAATGGACCTTGAAGTATTATACGTCGGGGTGTCCTGACTGGCGATGGTGCTACAACTACAATTACCCGCCCTTGTTGTCCGATTTGATTAAATACATTCCGTATTTTGACACGACATACATTAAAACTGCAAATCTTCAACCAGTGTCCCAGTTGGTCCAACTATGTTATGTGCTGCCGAAACACAGCTTACACTTGTTGCCATCCAACGTATATAAACGCCTTCTAGAAACCCACCCCGAATGGTACGGCGAGAATCACGATATTATTTGGGCGTTTTGCAGGTATTTCTGGGAGTCGCACGCACAACTTCCAGAAATAGATATTCATGAATTAGAGCAATTTTTACAATTTTACACGTTCTAATTTTCCATCGACATAACACTATTTGATTCAGATAAAATACCATTTGCCCATATTCCATATACATGAGAATGTTTCGCATTTTCAGGTGGTTCTAATGTAAAACGATATAATTCTACGTTCTGTTGGGGAGATATCTCAATGTTATTATTAAAACAACACATTAATTTATATTTATCTTCTACCATCAAATTTATTTCCGTATACAATGTTTCTTTCATGTTTTTGAATTCTGTTTCAGACAATGCATCCAACAACAACGAATGTCCACCAGTCAAATACAAATCTTCTATCAAATCTGGGTTGGACGCTTTTTTATATACATGTATTTGATTTTTTGAATTACGAACATAATCACACGAACGAGTATTCTTACACATTATTACCTTCTGATATCCATGTTTATACGTTTTTACAAAATCCCCTATTTTTATGTTCTCTATGGGAACATAGACCTCATTCTCACACAAAATCTGCGTCCCTTTCTGAAAACAATCAGCGTATAATATAAATGATGTCTCTATAATATTATCTGTTAGATCATACAAATATGTTTTGTATTGAGTTGGATTTGACGGGTTCTTTACGTAAAATGCATCTGCGTTTAATAATGCTTGTCCAAATACAAATGACTTTGGTTGAGATTTAATTACACGATCATGTAATATATCCGATACATACAATCTATTATCTCCTTCAAACAATAATCCTAGCGGACGACCTATACCCAATCCATCATACGTTAAATAAGACGTATTTGATATACTACCTACTGACGTTATACGAGCGATTTTACCAACTGAACTTACATTTACTGGGTGTATACTCCCTTCGTCCAACCCAACATATAAATTTGCGGAGTTATCCATAGTTATGCTATACGGGTAATCATTATCTGGAAAAATAGTATTTGAAGATATATCTGCATTTCCAATGCCACCCGTAATTGATTCTGTTCCTGTAATATTCGATATACTATAAATACGATTGTTTGAACCATCTATCGTTGTAATATATAAAGTTGGAACACTTTCAATGTTATTATACACTATTGCTACCGGTTGACATATTAGTGGTATAACAGGAACAGCATTTGATAAAGGTATTTGTAAATATTGTTTATTGGTTAAATTGTATTTTATAACATATTTTGGAATGGCTTGTTTCACAATATACAAATAATTTTCATTGCATGTCAATCCGCGTAGATCATTCCCATATATATATTTTAAAATAGTTTCGTCCAACTTATTCGTGCTACTTCCAGCAGGTACAATATACACACCAGTATTACTTTCGCTTGTAACATATAAATTATCTGAATTATCCATTGCAATAAAACTGATTTTAATTAATGGAACATTCACTGCAGAGTACATATTGATTGTACGCAAATAATTTCCGTCATTATCGTATACTGAAATTATATTATATGGATTATTACCTACATAAAAATTCCCACCACTATCCATAACTATACCAGATGGCGCTATCAAATCAATATTTCCTATAAGTAAACTATTTGGAATAAATGCCGCAGGAAGAGATGTCGAATTCTGAAATACATCAAATGTTCTGTCAGTTATATCCGTTGATAACACATAAGTTGGATTAGTTGCAATATTCGGAATAACTGCATAACTAGCGTCTATATAAATAACCTCTCCTATATTACCTGGACTTACTGCATATGGATTAAATGGATTCGGAATTTGTATAACATTCGGATCATTAATAATGGGTAAAGTATAATTCAGTACTCCAGTTGATATGACTATCGCAACATATATCTCGCCAGTTATTCCATTTGTGTTTGTAAATGTAAATAGATTATTATTATATGAATAATAATAAGGCGAAATACCTTTATACGCAAATACACGAGTAGCGATAACGTTATTTGTTTGTGGTGAATTTATAATCTTATAATTAAAATCGGGTTGGAATTCTCCTTCTTGTGTTGAGTAATTACTAGCACTACTTGCATTATCTGGTGTATATAGTACATCATTATATACGGATAATACATAAGGTATATTCGGCGAAAATTGTGTTGAAAGTGTTGTCCACACAGACCCTGGGTTATTGGTATTAATATCTGTTGGAGTAGTCCCAGTAGATAAACTAGCATTTGCAGATGCATCAGACCAAATACCATTTGCGACATAACAATTTGTTTGTGTTGTTGTTTTAGGGTAAGTTATGGATACTATTCCCGAGCTTATGTCAGTCAACAACCCATAACTATAACAATTATTTATTTCTATTGTTGGAGTTCCCACATATGAAGTACCATCTATTGTTCCACCACATATTCCGCCGCTGTTTTGAAAAACAGATCCTAGCGAATAACAATTTGAAATATCTATAAACGGGTCATATGATACATTATTCGTATATCCAACATTTGCCCCGACTATTCCACCTGCTTCTTGTGATGTAATATTACCTATATTATAGCAATTTGATAATTTACACCCATTAGTTGTTGTATTAAAACCAAAATTACCACCGGTTATACCACCCGCACCAGTTCCGGAAATAGTTGATATGTTATAACACATATTCAACGTAATACTATAATTTGCTAAAGAAGTAGTACCAACACCCCCCATAATACCACCACTATTAAACCCATCAATCAAACCATGATTACTAGAACTTATAATTGTAATTTTACTATCTACACGACTTCCTTCTTCCAATCCACCGACAACTCCACCTGCATAATTTCCATTCACAATTCCGTAATTAGTACAAGATGTTATATTTGCTCCATTATCACTATTATATCCAGCATCTGAACCAGTAATCCCCCCTGAATAATCTCCATTTATTTCTCCATAATTATCACAATTTGTGAGAATTGCTTTACCTTTAACAGAATTCCATGTTATACTTGCTAGAAAACTCCCCACGATTCCGCCTGAATTACTACTACTAATATTACCATAATTTTTGCATCCGTTAATATTTGCTTCCCCCCCATACCCTGCATATGCACCCACAATACCACCCGCATAAGTTTCAACAATATTTCCATAATTTTTACAATCTGTGAGCGATGTATATTTAGGTCCATCCTTAATAGGAATCAGTCCTCCTGAACCTTGAATTCCGCCGCCATATCTTCCCTGAATAATACCATTATTTGTACAATTAATAAAATTTAAACGCAACGAAGTTGTTCCCCCTGAGGATGATCCGCAAATTCCACCACTATAATATGAAAGAATATTTCCGTTGTTCACGCAATTTGTAAATGTTACCTCTATGATTGCATTTTCCCCTGCATATTGTCCTGCCACTCCCCCTCCACTTTGTAGATCAATATTACCATTATTTGTACAATTAATGACATTCGCACAAAGAAATGCGCCTGCAATCCCACCACATCCTGATTGGTTATTTACTACTCGTATATCACCATTATTTGTACAATTTTCAATTACGTTTCCTGAACTTGCTCTTGCAAATCCTGATTGGCAAATCCACCCACCAAATGAAGATAAATAACCTCCCAAAACGTTTGATGTAATATTTTTTACACTTACATACGCATTTCCAGTAATAGTCCTGGTTCCATTTCGGATAA
>Ga0181563_10002082_pt1 | contig 19451 bp, 16 predicted proteins | sample 011ome_25_FD_133759 | JGI IMG/M metagenome (GOLD analysis project Ga0181563, IMG submission 133759) | Coastal salt marsh microbial communities from the Groves Creek Marsh, Skidaway Island, Georgia - 011512CT metaG (megahit assembly) | ecosystem: Environmental > Aquatic > Marine > Intertidal...
AAACGAATAGTTCCTTACATAAGCATATGGGTAAGTATTAGTGTTGTAATACTCCCAACAGCTCGGAAGATCTGCATTGGTGTAAGAACCCCCACTTTGAGAATCAAAATTCTCCGACAGAGGACCCGTCAATACAGTACATTGTGCGGATAAATCAAGCGAAAAAACAACAAAGCAAGCCATGACGAATTGCTTCAGAAAAGACACGGTTTTCATTAGAAGAAATGGTTTTCTTCTAATCTAAGAAAATATAAAATGAAAAGACACTTAGACTTGGAAAAGAGAGTATGCTTTTCAATACCGGCTTTATTAATTAATGATATGAATGATTCCTTTTTGAATCACTTCATTATCCGCGGAAATTGATCCGCACTTTGCTTCAATGAAATATACACCGGGGCTAACTAACTCGCCATTAAATAACCCATTCCAGTCTTCTGTTGTTGTATATGAAGCAAAAACTTCTACTCCCCAACGATTATAAACATGCCATTCAGCCCAATCTGCGTGATTCATTTTAGGCTTGTAACGATCGTTAATACCATCAAAATTTGGACTGAAAAAGTCCGGCAAGGTCATCGTTGCGCTATCCACAGGTTGTGGTGGCGGCGGAGGTGGAATGTAAAGATCGCCCCAAACGTTATCAAAGTAGATGGTGCGGTCAGCAGGGCGTGGGGTAAAGTCCGGGAATATGACGATTTGGTCGTAGGTCAGGCCAATGTGTGCGCTGAAGTCAAACTCTAGTTGTTCCCATTCGTGCGTCTTGGTATTGGCAACCTTGATTTCTCCTAGGGACCAATTGTCCCATCGCACCAATTTAATTCCTATGTCACTGATAGCCGTTTTGTAGACCATGATTCGAATAATGTAATTATCCTGATCGATGGTAAACGTACCAATATCGGTGCCGTGCATGGACTCACACCCCACAAAAGGCTGCCCTTGTTGTAAAGCCTCAAAACGAGCAACTTTTGGACTGGTGTTGATTCCATTGGTATCTGGATTCTGAACAACCACCAAAGGTGGATTGTATCCATTTTCAAATACCTTCCAATTCCAATTAGCACCATGGCCGTTAGGTTCAAAATCAATGGGAACATTTTGTGCTGAAACGGACAGCCCTAAGAGTGCGGCAAAAGCCAAAACGGGTAATTTGTCCATTAGCAGTTTATGGAAATGTAATTACACAAAGAACATGCCGATTTCCCGTTTTACGGACTGGACATGTCTAGGACAATAATATCAAGAGTTTTGCTAGATTCAATTACATCATAGAACATCAAGGATTTCAATATAAATGCTATATTCATAACTACATTAACCAATATACTTATGAAAGCTAAAAATCTCAATCATGTAATTTTATTCTCCTTGTGTGCTTTGATGTTGATGAGTTGCGAAAAATCGAGCACATCAGCAACGATGGACGTGTATTCGGATTTCTCTATAAACGGAATGCAGTTCGGATGTTCCGAAACAATAGATTTAGAGGACATAACGAACTCTTTAGGTTGGGGAGTGAATAATAATGGTGGATCTGAAAGCGATGTTTATTTATCCTTCATAAGCCCTCAGGATGGTAATCGTTACATTGGATTCAATTTGATTTCAAGAAATGGTACAACTCTCAAATTAGGTGCAAATTCAAATTGTGAACTTTACTTATTGAATGGAAATACTACCTATTCAAGTGATGAAATCACCATTAACATTACTCATAAGGCAAGCTCTGTAAAAGATTATTATGAGGGTACTTTTTCAGGGGTAGTGACAGAGGTAGATATGTCGAACTGGACGTCAAATGATTACCAGGCCAATGGTTCTTTTAAAGTTCCTCTTTGGTACGAATAGTACTATTCTTTAATAGATAACAATTTCTTCCGTGTTAAATAATTACAACATTATATTTGCCCTCCCGGGCTCATAGCTCAGTTGGTTAGAGCACCTGACTCATAATCAGGTGGTCGCAGGTTCGAGCCCTGCTGGGCCCACTTTAAAGCACTTCCATTTGGAGGTGCTTTTTTATTTTTCTAGACTCTTAAAATTTGCCCAAATTCCATTTCCAGGCAACGTTTCGAATTCAATAGGTGATTCGTTCAACGCTTCAGGCAATTTGATTTTCCATGCGTGAAGCGCGATGGTATTCGGAGAAAGTTTAGACCCACCGTATTTTTCATCGCCAACTATAGGGCAACCGATGTGGCTGAGCTGGGCACGAATTTGATGGAAACGACCCGTGCTGGGTTTAACCTCAAGCAAGGCACCGTGCTCATTCAGTTCCAAGGTGCGGTAGTGTAGGCGGGCAGGTTTGGTACCACCTTTAGGGTGGTCGTAAACGAGAGCTTTCTTTGCGGCTTTATCGGTAAAAAGGTGATGTTCTAAGATTCCTTTGACGTGGTTTGGAGGTGTGGAGGTGATGGCTAGGTAGGTTTTTTGGATCTTACGATCTGCAAACCATTGGTTGATTTGCTTGAGGGAGCTTTTCTTTTTCGTTAAGATAAGGAGACCACTAGTGGGCTTATCTAAACGGTGAGGCAACCCCAAAAAGTGTCTCTTACTCTTTCTTGTCAGATAGTTATGACCGAGGGATTCAATAGACTTGCTTGTATATAGATTTTGATCGGTAACTATACCGGAAGGCTTGTTGACTAAAAGTAGAGTTGAGTCTTCATATACAACATCCAATGAAGACATTTTTATTGTAGCTTTTTGTAAAATTTAGCAGGAGACCCATACCACACTTCATTGGATGGAACATTGGCTCTAACTTGCGAACATGCCCCGATAATGGCGTTGTCGCCTATGCTAAATCCAGGCATTAAAGTGACATTTGCTCCAATTAATACATTGTTGCCTACGCCTTCAACTACTTTAACATTGCCTTCTTGTAGATTAGGGGTGTCTGTTAGCACAAACCCATATTTTATAGTACTGTTCTCTCCTATAGTTGCATTGGCTGATATTGTGCACCGACTACCCATAGTTGTTCCGCTACCGATAGTAACATTCTCACGAATTTCGCAGTATGCGGTAAATTTGCAATTAGAGCCTATTTTGGCTCCTTTTCTAACTATACAAAAAGGACCTATTTGGGTATTATCACCTATTTCTACATTGTCTTCGACATATGCTAATTCGTGAATTTTTGCTGTTTTCGAAATCATTTTCTTGAACTTTTAGATTTTGGTTTTGGCATCCCACTTGGGTGCGATTTAGTCTTCAGTTGTTTAGCAGGAACACCTACTAAAGTAGATCCCACTTCTGTATTGTCTTTAGTTACAACAGCGCCTGCTCCAACTATGGTTTCTGGCTTCAATTTAACCTTTGGCCTAAACACTGCAGAGGAACCAACAAAACAGTAGTCTGCAATTTTTGTATTTCCGCCAGTAATTACATTATTAGCGAAGTGGACATAATTTCCTATCTGTGTGCCATGACCTATTCGCGATCCTGGGGCAAGCAAGGTGTGATGGCCTATTCTTGTTTTTTCATTAATTGACCCTCTGACTACAACAGAGTGTGCACCCAGGAAAGAATAGGCACCGATTTCAACGCCACCTATCTGTGGCTGAATTATTTTCTCTGTTTCGTTTTCATCCCAAATCCATGCAACTCCTCTTGCCCCGATTACTGAGCCGCTATCAATGTGCACATTTTTTTCAATTTCAGAATGGTCATTGATAGTGCAGTGTGATTTAATAATGCAGTTGTCACCGATAGTAGCCTTTCCAATAACACAGAATGCATCTATTTGAACGTTCTTTCCAATTTTAGCATCCTCGTCAATTATTGAAAGAGGTGATATTTGCCCATTAGATTTCTCTTCGTGAAAATGAAGGAGAATCTGATAATAAACAATTTGGGGATTAGAATCTATGTAAATAGGTGTGTTCCTATGGCCCGTAGACTTCATTTGATTTTCCTGGTTGACCAATAAAAGTGAATCAGTTATGGGAAATTTCATTTCATCTCCTAGGTAAAAGTAGAAGCCATTACTAATGGGCTCGAAAATAGAGGCAAAGGTGAAGAGTTTACCTTCAGGAAAGGATTTTGGAATATGGAATGTTATCTTTTGCTTTTTGAAGAATTGAATTAATTCATTAACGGTGATATGGTACATATTCTATTTTTTTTGTGTGAGCCTTGATTTGCTCTTGAATTGAAATGGGCAATGTCATTTTTGCCGGCATTTTAAATACAGAGTAGACGCCACCATCATGCCGATTTTTGGAATCTTTTAGAAAATCATCTACCTGCTTATGGTTTCTGAGCCCAATCCAATTAAGTAGTTTATGAATTTCATTACTGTCGTCCTGTATGAGGTTCTCATATTCAACAATACGAACCTTATTTGGAAAAAGTATGGCATTTTCTCTATGAATTTTTTCTGCTCTACGCCATCCGTCAAAACCAAAAAATTCTTCTGATCTATTTTGATTCTTGGATGTTGCATGTAGCCATTCCTTTTCAATTTCCCAATCCGGCGAAAATTCTTTTGGTGCATTATACCACGAGTTTAGAACCTGAACAGGGTCTCTTGAAAGAAAAATAATTTTTACGTGACCAAGTTCTAACATCCTTTTTGCAAGGTGGTGGTATCTTACATTCTTATAAACCAAGAATTCAGGGTTTTCTTTCGAAAATGTATGATTGGGACATACAAATTCACTCTTGGCATGTTGCAGGTTATAATGAAAAGACTCAAGTTGATTCAAAGAAAAGTCCTCTTTCAGATAATCTTTGAATTCATATGAGAAAAGGGGTTGATATCTGTAAAGGACTCGGGGATGTGAATTGAGTATTTGACCAAGCCATGTTGTGCCAGAACGTGGCAGACCAAAAATGACAATTACGGGATTTTGATTCATCATGATACTAATTCATAGTAGTCTAGACGGCATTTGATCTCATCGGTAGGTAAATTAGCGAGTAGATGGAATATCGACAATCTGTCCTCGGGATGCTCGCTTGTCATATTCAAAAACTTCAAGTTTACACCATGTTCCAAAAAAGACTGGTTTTCATAAATATCCCTACCTCCAATAGCGTTAATATACTCGCTGCCTTTACAATTTTTAACGATTTCGATTATTCCTTCTGTCCTAGGTTTATTGGTCATACCAATACTTGTGTTCAAGAGCTTTGTATTCATTCCTAAGTAGGAGTGAATGTTTTTGATTATCTGAAAATTTAATTCGGCAAGACTTTGTGGTTTCAGGGAAATAGCCAGATCAAACATTTCAATCGCCTTTTGGAAAAAGGGAGTCTTTTTGTATTGATGTTCTAATGTTGATCGAAGCTTTATCAAATCTTTACTTTGAAGGTCCACTTTAATTTCCCTCGTGTTTAAATTTTGTGACGCCCCTAATAAGGGAACTCTTATAATTTGATTGCCCTGGATGGTGTTCTTATGCATGTAGCCTTTCTTGATAAACTTAGCATGGTCCATATTTACCCAAATATCAACCGCGTTTATAAGTTGGAAATATCCTAAGTAAGGGAAAAAGTAAGGCTGCATTACTGCTACTTTCATAAGCTACATGAAACTAGGCTTTCATAGCCTTGATTAATTCTAACTTCATTGAAATAAACTAATGCGGCATTTCGATTAGTTTCTTTTTCGTGGTCTGTCAAAGAAGACTTCCAGTCTTTTGTTCCAATATCATTTAGAGTAAAATAAATGAATTGATTGCGTTTTAAATAAGGTATCAACAAGCTATTTGGATGGATAAAAACTTTTGTCCCAAGTAACATTGAGATAAAAATTGAATTTCCAGCTTCTTGACGTACATGACCAAAAATAGCGATGTTCATTCGGTTGAGTAAATGGTAATACTCCAGTCTTGAAATAAAATCTAATTGAGGTTTCCATCGATTCTTAAATGTCGCTTTCCCTAAATCATTCACATCTTTTATATGTACATCATCCCCATAACTGAGTATAGGATGCATAACCATTTTGCCATCATCCTGCGCGCGAAGTACTTCGATAATCTCCAGATGATTACCAGATCTTGTTCCGCTGTGATTTAGCAGAATTCTTAAGTTTTGATCTGTAGAATTTTTATCGGACACATTTTTTACATACTCTATCTCAGACTTAGAAAACGAACCGTATTGGAAGAATTTAAAATGAGCATTGGACTGAAAATGCTTTTTAAATAAGTCAAAATCTCCAATATTCCAGAATCGGAATGTAGTTAATCGGTACTTTACAAAAGATGAAAAAACAGTATGGTAATATGCTAATCTGATTAGTCGAGCAAATCGATGGTATAAAGTTTTTCCCTTTACGTTGGGTAAGATTTTTTTTGAATTTGATGAGAAAGGGATTAATTCCAAATTGTGGAACACCATTAGTAATTCATATAAATCACTGCCAAAGTATATCCAATGAACTCGTGCACCTGGCGCATGTTTTTGAATCCATTGTATTTTCTGATACGTCATGAAATGAACGTAGACATCATCTATTTGCCCAAAAGATTCTTTCCAAGAAGTTGAATTGAAGATGTTTTCGCTGGGTTGAATGAACTGGTATGGCTCTTCTTTTCCGAATACAACACAAATGCAGGTACCATGATGCTCTTCATATCGTTCAATAAAACGAGGAAGAAATTTTTCATCGTTAATTAAGTGAACTGCGGTAGCCATTAGATGTGTGAATTAATTGTATTTCAAAAGTACAATTCTAGATTGAGGATAATCTATACATACCGTAGCGAAGTTCTTAATTGTTAACGGTAATATACACTGAGACCTGTCTATCTTGGAGGTTAGTAGCTATCTAGTTTTTTGTGGCTTTTGTCGCAGTGTATCAACCCCTCCATATTTCGTTAGGACCATGCGCTATCCATCTGTTTTTTGGAAACTAATGGGCGAATTCATTTTGATCAATACCTATCTTTTTAAGATTTCATCAAAATATTATCGCGCTGGAAGACGTTGTACCCGCATTAATGATTAGAATGTAAGTGGCTATTAACAAAGGTGAATTGAGATGAGTAACGATACAATATAATCGGTCCATGAAATGAACTTAGACATTTTCATTTGCCTATCTTGCTGTAGACATTAAAGTATATTGTAATGAGTGAGTTTTGGGCTGAACTTGTAGGAACGGCATTATTACTTTTAATCGGAAATGGGGTCGTTGCGAATGTTGTTTTAAAAAACACCAAGGGTTCTGCTGATCCAGGTTTTTGGGTCATGATCACGACTGCATGGGGTTTAGCTGTTTATGTTGGTGTTGTTGTTGCTGGGCCATACAGTGGTGCTCATCTAAATCCTGTTGTAACACTAGCGTTATGGCTTGACAATTCTATCAGTTCAGCACAATCAATTAAATATGTCTTGGCACAACTTTGCGGCGCAGCTCTTGGCACAACACTTAACTATCTATTTTACAAACCTCATTACGACTTAACCACAGATAGTGACGCCATCAGAGGATCATTTTGTACCTCTCCAGCAATACGCAATAATTGGAATAATCTTTTTGGGGAAACAATAGGGGCCTTTGTATTGATGTTTGTGATATTCCACATCACCGAGGGGAGCACTATTGTGAATGATCAAGAGACACCAATAGGGTTAGGTAGTGTTGGAGCATTGCCCGTAGCTCTTTTAGTTTGGGTTATAGGATTAGGTTTAGGAGGTACTACAGGATATGCTATTAATCCAGCTAGGGATCTAGGACCTAGAATTGTTCACCAATTGCTGCCAATTAAACATAAAAAGGATTCAGGATGGGATTATGCTTGGATTCCTATTTGTGGTCCGCTCTTGGGAGGTGCATTGGCATTCTATGTTAAAGAACTTTTACTCTTGAGTGTGTAGTGAGTGTCTTCAAGCGACAAATTATCAAAGGAACCGTCTCAAATTTTATTGGTATAGGATTAGGCGTTATAAACAACATATGGCTTTTCCCACTTGCTTTTAGCTTGGAAGAAATAGGTATTTATCGATGGGTGGAGCGCACTGGTGTTTTGATAGCAGCACTTGCGTTGCTAGGTGTTCACAGAACCTATGTCAGGTATCAAAATAAATTTGATGGAGAAGTGGGGAGCCAGTTTCTCTCTAATATGTTGTTTATTGGCGTTACCACCACAACGGTGATGGGTATAATCTTTTCGATATTTCATCAATCATTCGCGGAGTTACTGGATGTCCCAGTTCATAAAGAAATCCGTGTTTTAGGTTTGGTTATCGCAGGGACAATGGCATATACTTTAGGTCTATCCATTGCCTCTACTTCAAAAAGAATATCCGTTCCATTTTTTTTAAAAAATGTTGGAATACGACTATTGTTGTTGCTCACCGCTTTTTTAGTGAGTATTAACACCATAGGATTTGGAGTATGGATGAACTATTTCGCAATGGCTCATTTAATTGTTGGAATTGCGGTCCTCGGTTATAGTCTATACCTAAAAGGATTGCCATTGAGAGTGCCTAAGGCTTTAAATCTAGGGTTAGGAAGAGAAATGCTTTTCTTTTCGAGTAGTGGAATTGTAATGGCAGTTATGACGATGAGTTTAGCCACCATTGACAGTCAAATGGTAGCTTCATTATTGGATTATGAAGCATTAGGAGTGTACAGCATTGCATTTTTTATTGGGAGTTTTGTAGACGGGGTTAGACGGCCTGTTTCCCAAGCCTTATCTCCTCAATTTGCGAATCATTGGAATGACAAAAATTCAGTCGCAATTCAGAAAATGTATGCTCGAACGTCCAGGGTTTTAATGGCTGTAGCACTACTGAGTTATGTGACAATCGTCCCAAATTTGGATACAATTTTCAATTTAATTCCTGATCCAACAAGATTTGAGCCTGCAAAAAGTGTTGTAGTACTCATTCTTATTTCACGAGTAATCGACTATAGTTTTGGAGCGAATGGAGAAATCCTTTCTAATGGTCCACATTATAAATGGAATTTGATTGCAATTAGTGGATTGGTCGGTTTGCTCATTGGGCTGAATTTCCTGCTCATTCCGAAGTTTGGTATAGATGGTGTGGGTTATTCATTAATCATAGCATATTCAGTTTTTAATATTATCAAGGCCGTTTATTTGTATAGAATGGAACAAATGCAGCCTTTTAGTTGGGTCCAATTTCAACTTCTCGCCCTTGCTGCGCTAATTTATTTTGGGGCAACCTTAATAGAGTATGAAGGATTTTTAGGTTTGGTGATATCAAATCTTATTATCCTATTGGGCTGTACATTAGGCTATGTCTGGTTTAGAAATAAAATTTAATGGATTAAAGCTTGTAGCTTTGTTGTATGTCAAAGATTCTAGTCACAAAGCCATTTCAAGCTCCTTATGAGGAAGTTAGTGCTGAAATTCAGCGCGCTTGGGATGCACAATGGTTAACGAATAATGGCCCGTTACTTAATGAGTTTGAAGAAAAACTAAATGGATTTCTGGGGACGTCAGATTGTAGCATTGTGAGTAACGGCACTATTGCCATTCAAGTTGCTATTAAGGCATTTAACCTATCTGGTGAAATTATCACTACACCATTTTCGTATGTGGCGACCACTTCAAGTATTGTTTGGGAGGGCTGTACACCTGTTTTTGTGGATATAGATCCCTTTTCATTCAATATTGATGTAGATAAAATAGAAGCAGCAATTACAGAGAAAACCAGTGCTATACTCGCGACACATGTTTTCGGTGTTCCGTGTAATGTGGATGCCATCGCAAAACTTGCGGATCAATACAATTTGAAAGTAATTTACGATGCCGCGCATTGTTTCGGTACTGAGATAAATGGGAAGTCAGTGATGTCTTTTGGCCATTTAAGCACCTTGAGTCTCCATGCAACCAAGCTTATGCATTGTGTTGAAGGTGGTGCAATTTTTGTAAATGATCATTCGCCAAAGGTCGATTCATTATCAGGAAAGATCTCTCCGTTACGGTACAGAATCGACCGACTTCGAAATTTTGGACACTACGGACCAGAAATTTTTGATGGGGTTGGAATTAATGCCAAGAACAGTGAAATACATGCAGCAATTGGACTAGTCAACTTAAGATACGCTCAGGAAATTATTGCTGATAGAGCACGACAGCACGATGTTTATAATTCAATACTTCTAGGTTCTGGGTTAAAATTCCCTCTTATAGAAGATAATGTACAGTGGAATAAAAGCTACTATCCAGTAGTATTTCAAAGTGAACAAGAGGCATTGCATGTATATAATGGATTAGGTAATGAGAACATTATTGCGCGAAGATATTTCTACCCTGCATTGAATACCCTTTCCTATATCGAAGAACAAGGAGATACTCCGGTGGCTTCAGAAATTTCAAAATCCATATTGTGTCTGCCTTTGTATTTTGGTTTAGAGAATGAAATAATAACACAAATCTCACATCGGGTGTTGGAGCTTTGTGATGAATTCAGATCATGATTAAACTTACGCAAGGACTAAGAGATTTTTTCGGAACACACGGTGAACCCAAAGCGCGACAATACCATCCTCCAGTTTTCTTGACAGGGTGTATGCGTTCGGGCACAACGTTTTTAGCAGATAAATTGGCCTCCCATCCGCAACTTTTGAAAATAGGTGTGGAGATGAATGATGTATGGACTGATATCGGCGGTGCCGCTATTTCTGGTACTTGTGAATATCGAAACGCTTCGCATGTAACTCCTGAATGCACATTTCAAATGACTTCATACATTCAAGATTTCATCAATGAATCAAAAACATTAAAGCGTTCGGCGATGCGCACTTATCTAAAGTTTTTTCATGGCCTAGGAAGAGCAGAATATGATTGGAATAATCTAAAGCCATTAAATAAGAGTCCACATTTGATGAACAAGCTTTCTTATGTTGGTGGTCTATTTCCAAGCAGCACATTGATCTTAATCATTCGTGACATTTACAGCCATTCGGCGTCTATGAAATATCATTTCGAAAAGCTACATGCGTTAGACGGGCGTAGTTATTTTCTTGATGAATCGCCCAATTCATGTTACGGCAGAACCTATCAAAACCTCAATGGAAAGAGAATATTTCCTCGAGATTTTTCAATTATTCCAGAGATGTGGATGCGTATGAATGAGCTAGCATTAAAAGAGCTAGATAATGCTCCTTTCGCCAAGAAAATTGTGATTAGTTATGAAGACTTGGTAAGAAATCAAAAAGGAATTCTGTTGTCATTATTCAAAGCATTAGACTTAGAAGATCTGCACCATGATGAGGCATTGAAAATAGCAAGTCAAGGAACTGTTTTGGTGAATACAACAACTAAAGGTAATCCATTGACTAAATGGAAAGATCAACTTTCTAACCATGAAAAGTCAGCCATTGACAAGGTGCTATCAGATAGGGACACCTCGTATCAATTTATTAATGAATCTTTAGAGAAATATAAAATCAGACCAATCACTTAATGAGTGCAGGAATTGTATTATATCCGAATGTAATCATTGGTGGAGCACCTAAATGTGGGACAAGCAGCCTCTATTTTTGGCTTTCAGCTCATCCCGAGGTCTTTGGGAGCCCGAAGAAAGAGACGTTTTTTTTCTCGGACAAGGTGAACAGGTTTAATAAATCTGCTAATATTCATCAGCATGGTATAAAGGTTTATGAATCATTTTTCAAGGGAGGTGAAACAGCTACGGTAAGATTTGAAGCAACGGCGCACTATTTATACGAATCAACTGCAAGGGAGCAGTTTTCAAAATGGGCTGTTCCGCCTAAAATGATTTTTTTGTTCAGAGAACCATCGAAACAATTATATAGCCATTACAAAATGGAAAAGTTCCGTACGAAACGTATAGAGATAGAACTTTCTCGTTACGCTGAACAACCAAACATTTTGAATAAGGTCGATTACGCCAAACATCTGAAGGCGTGGATAGATGTGATGCCAGAAGGGCACGTGAGGTGCTGGGCCTTCGAAGATTTTATGTCGCGCAAGGAAGCCGTGATGAAGGAGATTGCGGAATATGTTGGCGTGGATCCAAGTTTTTACGACGGGTTCGATTTCGAACACCGCAACGAAAGTGTGGCGATAAAGAGTGGCGCTTTACACCAATTGGGCCTCAAACTTCAACCACTAATTCCACATGCCTTGCAGCGTGCTTTATTGCCTTTGTACATGAAGCTCAACAGCGGTGGTCGAGTGCAAGATGCGCCCGAAGATGCTGCGATTTTGGCGACATTCAAAAAGGATTGGTCTCACGTGGGTCAAGCATTACAGGCCCTCGATCCCACTTTCCCCGCCGATCTTTGGCAATAAGTCGAAAGGCAATGTTTTCCTAACCTTGGCTTCACAGTGGTCAGCTACTTTTCACTTGTGAACGTTAAAGGACTCTTGTACAAACAGGGCATAGACCCTACCCCGAAATTGCTCCTGTTGCTTTCGGCATTGTGGTTACTTCCAGGAGGTACACTATGGCTAATCATCTTTGTATTGCTTCGAAAAACAAGGTATTCGAAGCGATAAGGTTTTAGGCCCAATTTTATCGCATCTTTGTGCAAAACCCTGAGATATGAACAAGCTATTCTGTTCTGTGGGATTGTTTTTGGCCTTCCATGCCTTGCAAGCCCAACCCTTACCGTACTACCAAGATGCCTACAATGAGGATGGCGAAGACCTTCGCGAAGCCTTATATGATATCATCAAGGTCCATACGAAGCTTCAATATTCTTCCAGTAACACCGATACTTGGGATGTGCTCAAAGTCAGTGATAAGGACACGACGAATACCGATAACGTTTGCCTTATTTACGCGGGTGTATCAGTCAACGGCCCTCAAGAATATAATAATGGTCAAGGCTGGACTAGGGAACACGTTTGGCCGCGTAGTTTAGGTGGTTTTAGTACGAGCGCCGGTGTTGGAACGGATGTCCACAACCTCAAGCCTGCCGATGGCGGACTGAACTCCTTGCGCTCAAATCACGAATACGATGACCTTGGTTCAAGCGGTTCGGCAGTGAACTACAACGGCTCTGCTACGGGCAATCGGGTCAATGGTTCAGCAGGCTTATTTGAACCTCGTGACAAGGTTAAGGGTGATTTGGCCCGTATTATTCTCTACATGGACTTGCGTTATGAAGGCGCCGGCAGCGAACCAGATTTGGTAGTGCGGGAAAGCCTAAATTCTGGCGGTACCACCTTCGCGGTGTTGAGCACATTGATCGCTTGGCACTGGGCAGATCCTGTGGATAGTTTTGAGATAAACCGCAATAACGTCATCCATAACATGCAGGGCAACCGCAACCCGTTTATCGATCACCCGGAGCTCGTGCATTACATCTACGGCGATTCGACACATGTGGCTTGGAATCCTTATATGGCTGTTCAGGAGCAGGGGCCCATTCAGTTAAAAATAGGTCCTAATCCCGCAGATTCGTTTTTGAACATCACCGCAACCGAGACCAATGATTTTCAAATCATTACCCTAGGCAAGCACCTCGTCGATGAGGGCACCCTTCAGGCCGGGGAGAATAGGATTCCGGTAGACCATCTTCCCGCCGCCACCTACTATTTGTTAGTCGGCGACCGGATGGAGAAAATTATCATTCAGCACTAAAAAAGAAACCCCCGCGGCGCAGCCGCGGGGGTTTTATTTCTGCATTTTTTCGGGCTTCTTATTGATGTACTGCACCTGATGAGATTTGTTTTTTCGAAACGTTCATTCGCCTTTGGCTTGCCTCACCTCGCATGTATTGATTTACACTATGGCTACTTCACGACATAGGCGTCGCTGAAGGCATGAAATTTGGCCAATTCTTCCGTTATCCAACGCGCATCCTGACCTAAATATTGTGCCATCAATCGCGCGACTTCGGGTGCGATCTTCCTTGCTTCCTTGGCATCGAATAAAATGGCCCGGGTACGGCGCGCCAGCATATCCTCCAAGGTTACCGCCATCTCCTTCTTTACGGCCCAACGAATCATGCTGGGATACAAGGGGAACTTGTCGCTCAAGGACTGCTCCTTATTCTTTTCAATGCGCTTTCGGATTTTCTTTCGGTACGAACCATAAACGTGTAGGGGATCCCTCCAATCCGGTGCTACCTCATACCCGTGAATGGGCATGTTCTCCGTTTGGCATTTTCGCGGGGGTAGGGCACCGACTACTAGTGCGTTATCGATGGCATCTTCTCCCATTTTTCTATATGTCGTCCACTTTCCGCCTAAGACTGAAATTAATCCGGAAGGGCTCACCATCACTTTGTGGTGTCGACTGACTTCTTTAGTGCTCTCACTATCCTTGGTGCTGGCGGCTAAAGGGCGTAAGCCTGCAAATACGCTGAGAATATCCGCTTTAGATGGCTTTTTTGCCATGTACATGCCGGCGTTGTCGAGAATGAATTTGATTTCATCTTCCTGTGCTACGGGATCTAAATTGCGTTGTTCCAGCGGGGTATCGGTAGTTCCTACAATGACGACATCGTGCCAAGGCACCGCAAAAAGAACGCGGCCATCGGTAGTCTGTGGCACCATGATGGCTTCATCGCCGGGTAAAAAGCTCTTATCCAAGACGATATGGACCCCTTGTGACGGCCTAATGGTCGCTTTGGCCTTAGGATTGTCCATTTTTAAAACGTCATCGGCAAAAACTCCAGTACAGTTGATGACCACCTTTGCTCGAACCTCAAAGCTTTGGTCGTTGAGGACATCATGGATTCTTGCGCCCACGACCTCACCATTTTCTTTCAATAGATCAATCACTTTTGCGTAATTACACATCACCGCATCATTCTTTGCGGCGGTTTGGGCCAATGAAATAGACAATCGCGCATCGTCAAACTGCCCATCATGGTATAGCACACCACCACGCAATCCCTCTTGATTGACATTAGGGATATGTGCTAAGGTTTCCTCAAGAGAAATCATTTCGGAAGGACCTAGGCCCAATTTTCCCGCCATCAAATCATAAATTTTCAAACCCACCCCATAAAAAGGGCTGTTCCACCAATCGTACGATGGAATGACGAAGCTGAGGTTTTTTACCAAGTGTGGGGCGTTTTGGCACAATAGCCCTCGCTCGCGCAAGGCTTCAATAACCAAAGAAATATCCCCGTTCTGCAGGTATCGAACCCCGCCGTGGACCAGTTTAGTGCTTTTGGAGCTGGTGCCTTTGGCGAAATCGGCCCCTTCAACTAAGGCGACCTCGTAGCCACGCGCTGCACCATCGACGGCAGCACCTAATCCCGTGGCCCCGCCGCCTATGATGAGAATATCGAAGGCTTCCTCTTTGAGAAGCGCAAGATTCTCGGCTCTATTCATCTGCCCCTGCTTTGATCCATCCCTTGCTCGCTGATACCGCCCGTTGCCATTGATCGCGCAACAGAGCTTGGTCCATAGGTTGTGGATCGAAGTTTTCGTCGACATTGAGCAAAGGCTTTAGATCCTCTAAAGAAGACCAATACCCTATACCAAGTCCAGCAAGCAAGGCTGCCCCAAGGGCTGTACTCTCGGTCTCCGCGGGGCGAATGACCGGACAGCCTAAAATATTCGCTTGCAACTGCATCATGGTGTCGTTGGCACTTGCCCCGCCGTCCACCTTGATGGCTTTGAGTTCTTGCCCAAGGTCTTTGGCCATGGCTTCCAAAACATCTGCCGTGCTCAAGGCGATGGCTTCGAGCGCCGCGTAGGCGATGTGGCTGTCGTTGGTACCGCGGGTGATGCCCATGATGGCGCCGCGGGCATAGGCATCCCAATGCGGCGCTCCCAAACCGCTCAAGGCAGGGACAATGGTAATGCCCCCGTTGTGGCCTTCTTTCAGGGCCAAAGCCTCAATGTCGCTGCTATTTTCAATGATTTTTAGTCCATCGCGAAGCCATTGCACCAAGGCACCTGCGATGTAGACCGACCCTTCGAGGGCGTAGGTGAGTTCGCCGTTTAACTGCCATGCGACCGTGCTGAGCATTTGATTTGTGCTGTTGACGATGGTCTTGCCGGTATTGGTCACGGCGAAACAGCCTGTGCCGTAGGTGTTTTTAGCCTCGCCGGGCTCGAAACATAATTGGCCAAAAAGCGCACTCTGCTGGTCTCCAGCGATACCCGCAATGGGCACACTAGCGCCAAAGACTTTTTCGGAAGTTTGGGCGAGGTGTCCGCTGCTGTCCACCACCGTCGGCAACAAAGACATGGGAACCTCGAGTAGAGCACAAAGGTCCGAATCCCATTGACCGTCGTGAATGTTGTACAACAGGGTTCGGCTCGCGTTGGAGGCATCCGTAATGTGCGAAGCACCTTCGGTCAGGTTCCAAATAATCCAGGAATCTACTGTGCCAAACCGCAGTTCTCCGCGCTCGGCACGCTCCCGCGCTCCGGGTACCTTGTTGAGTATCCAGCGAATCTTGCTGCCGCTGAAATAGGCATCAGTGATGAGTCCCGTTTTGGCGGTGATGGCGGGGCCGTGCTGGACTTTGAGGCCCTCGCAATAGTCCGAGGTGCGGCGGTCTTGCCACACGATGGCGTGGTGGATGGGCTCGCCCGTTGCAGCATCCCAAATGATGGTGGTCTCGCGCTGGTTGGTGATCCCGAGGGCACTAATTTCATGCGGCTTGACCTTGGCTTGTTTTAAGGCCTCTTTGATGGCGCGCAATTGAGAGGTCCATATTTCATTGGCATCGTGCTCCACCCAAGAAGGTTGTGGGAAGTGTTGGGTAAATTCGAATTGGCCCAGCCCAATTTTCTTAGTATCCCCATCAAAAACAATAGCTCTGGAGGAGGTCGTTCCGGCATCAATGGCCAACAAATACGGTTTCATGCGTAGCGAGTATTATGAATTAATAATTAAGTAAAATTCTCGGAGTCTACCAACTTTTGCGTCTTAGTAGTTCAGAACAAAACCACGCGTATGTCACCATTTTGGGCCGAGTTCGTCGGAACTTTCGTATCACTTTAAATTGCCTTAAATGTGAGCAAGGTTGTTTAAGCCAATCACCTTGTTTATGCGGGAACGTAAGATCTGTAAGTATAGGATGGAGGTAGAGCAAATTCCCGCAGCCAGCTACTATATGTTAGTCTGTGACCGGATGGAGAAAACTATCATTCAGCACTAAAAAACAAACCCCCCGCGGCGCAGCCGCGGGGGGTTTTATTTCAGCGAGTTTTGGTGCTCCTTATTGAAGTACCACGCGTAGGGTTTGCGTACCGCGATCGGTCACTACCTTCACGAGGTAAGTGCCTGCTGCAGCGTTGAGGTCCATGCGAACTGCATTGCCCACGCCTTGCTCTACGGCGATGGTTTCACCTACCATATTTACAACTTGTACAGTGTACGCTAGTTCTACACCCAATTCAACGGTAAACATACCAGTGGTTGGGTTCGGGTAGATGTTGCGTACGATGCTCTGCTCGTTCACATTAGAGTTTGGAGTGAGGTTACCTGGAGAACCTACATCACCTTCTAGTGAGGTATAAGCTCCATTGGTTCCATCTACTGCATCTCCTGTGAAGGCACCTGTAGTATCAAACTCTACAGAGTATCCCGCTGTAGCAGCAGAATATAGAGAGTTTGTCAAGGCTGCACCTGAGGCGTCGTACAAGTACACTCCATCACCATTCTGGCTCAAGCTAGGGAATGAACCAGTCAATTCGTCGTTTGCTACGATCGTAACTGATCCTGGGTATAGTTTCCATTCCATTAAGAAAGAATCTTTCCTTGCAGATAGATCATCTAGAACTACAATTGCTTCACCTGGAGCGATGGTTACAGATGGGAATACTGAAGTTCCTGCAATATCACTTTCATCATCCCAAGAGAATCCGCCGATATTCACTACAGTATCACCATAGTTGTAGATTTCGAACCAATCTGCATTATAACCAGTGCTGTTTGAACCCGCCATGATTTCACTTACGACGATCTCAGGAACCCATACAGCTGCTGCAGGAGTAATATCTGCGATGTAACGTGGCAATAACTGGTATCCTTCATCATGAGGAGCACTCCAGTCGTACTGACCACCAATACCTACTACATCGAAGGCACCTGTTGGCGCAGTCGTTCCATATAAGCTAACATCAGCATCAATACGCATAACGATTGTATCTGTACCGTTTGTGATGTCGATGGTGTAACCTGAAGAACCAGATCCCCATTGTGTTGGGTCAACCATGGTTGCGTTTTCAAACTTGATCAATTCACTTTCTGTACTCTCGCTTAGTGAGGTAACTACAGTTGGAGATTGAAGTGCATTTCCTGTGCTTAATACCACTACAGAGTCGAGGTACATCTGCAACAAGCCGTTGAAGTGACCAATGCTACCGATGATACGAACTTCATCACCTTCAGTTACATTGTATGAGGCAGCGGTAGCAACACTTGAGTAAGTACCCATACCGTCAGTACCGTCATGTACGGTGAAAGATACAGCAGTAGCTGAGCCCTGCATATCTACACCCATCACAATACCTTCTACCTTACAGTATACATTCAATGAATCTGGCACACCATCTGCGTCGATACCATCTACCTGACCAATTGTGTAGGTCGGGATATATGGGTATTCGAAGATGTCTGTCAACATACGCGGGAAGATTTGATAACCTTCAGTGTACGGAGAAGAAAAATCATACTGAGATCCTAGACCGGTGACGTCAAAGGTTCCTGCAGGGGCAGGTGATCCGTCGATATCTGTATCGCTATCAATACGCATCGTCAACGTATCTGTTCCGTTTGTGATATCTACGTTCGCTGATGAACCAGTCGAGGGCCATTGCGTAGGATCTACAAGGTTAAACCCAATCAATTGGATCAATTCACTTTCTGTACTCTCATCAAGAGTAGTTACAACTGTTGGAGTTGGTAATGTGTACCCACTTCCAAGTTGGTAAATACTATCTACGAAAAGCTCAGTCAATCCTCTAAATTGATCTACCTCACCATGAAGAACAAGACTGTCTCCCATCATTGGTGTAGTGTAACCACTTTGATCTGCGTAGTGATATATGTTAATACCATCCGTGCTATCGCTTACGTAGAAGCTGTATCCGCCGTTTCCATCAAAATCAATAGAGGTTACAATCCCTTTAATCCACTTCATCGCTGTTAAAGAGTCAGCAACACCATTTGCATCAACTCCAGTAATAGTGGAGATTGCAACAATAGAATCAAAAGATGGCGGAGGTGCTACGTAAATACAGTTAGAACTGTGTGCACCCATGTAGGTCCAAGTGTTGGAAGCATATACATCCCATTCACCAGCACCCGTTGACCAATCCGTAGAACCACCGGTAATAGTTGCTTTACGTACCAAGGTGTGGTTTGCGGTAGAACCTGTGCCTACTGTCCAAGATGAACCTGGATCCACTCCTGGAACACCAATAACGTCGATGGTATCCGTACCGTAGGTCAAGATCAATGCATCATCACCGTTGAAGTGGGCAATAGATGGGTAAGCCATCGCAGTATCCGCAACCGCGAGGATAGAATTATCAGCAGCATTGGCAGCAATCATGTATACATCACCC
>Ga0181563_10002084_pt1 | contig 19417 bp, 23 predicted proteins | sample 011ome_25_FD_133759 | JGI IMG/M metagenome (GOLD analysis project Ga0181563, IMG submission 133759) | Coastal salt marsh microbial communities from the Groves Creek Marsh, Skidaway Island, Georgia - 011512CT metaG (megahit assembly) | ecosystem: Environmental > Aquatic > Marine > Intertidal...
GAAAATGTTGCTAACACAACCTTATACTGGACTGTAGAACCAACAGGTGATTTTGCCACTTCATCTGGGTCATTTTCTCTTACAAGTGGTAGTGGCTCGTTTACTGTCACTCCTACTGCTGATAGTACAACTGAAGGGGCTGAGACCGGAACTATACGAATCAGGACTGGCAGCACTGCAGGTCCTGAGGTAGCTTATGATACCTTTACTATAAATGACACAAGTCTTACTCCTACTTATAGTGTAACCGCTCCTACTTCTATTAACGAAGGTAGTGCGGGTTCGTTTACTGTTAGTACTACAAATGTTGCTAACACAACCTTATACTGGACTGTGGAACCAACAAGTGATTTTGCCACTTCATCTGGGTCATTTTCTCTTACAAGTGGTAGTGGCTCGTTTACTGTCACTCCTACTGCTGACTTAACAACTGAAGGGGCTGAGACCGGAACTATACGAATCAGGACTGGTAGCACTGCAGGTCCTCAGGTAGCTTATGATAACTTTACTATAAATGATACGTCTACTACTCCTATTATAGCGCCTGATCTCGTAGTTGTAGCTAGTAGTAGTACTATTGCTTATGATGCAACCAGTGCATCTACTACTGTTACAGGCTGCCAGGCCGTAGAGTATTATGCAGTACGAGTTAATAATGGTACTACAAACCTAGCAACAGCCACGGGGTCTACAACTAATACTATAACTTTTAGTACTAGCTTACCTGCCGCAGGCACCACAGCAACTTACGAAATATTTGCCATGAGGCCCACAAACCAGGGCGGAGATGGCTTATACTATGCTACTAATGATACTTTCACTGTTACGAGAACCGCTGGGCCTACTTACAGTGTAACTGCCCCTACTTCTATTAACGAAGGTAGTGCGGGGTCGATGAGTGTTGCTACTACAAATGTTGCTGATAGTACAACGTTATACTGGACTGTAACACCCGCTGGAGACTTTGGTACCTCTTCAGGTAGTTTTACTATTACTAGTAATGCTGGCTCGTTTACTGTCACTCCTACTGCTGATAGTACAACTGAAGGGGCTGAGAACGGAACTATACAAATCAGGACTGGCAGCACTGCAGGTCCTCAAGTAGCTTATGCTAACTTTACTATAAATGATACCTCTACTACTCCTATTACCACCCCCACTCAGTTTACATTTACTGACGTACCAAATGCTGCACTAACTACACCTCAAATATCAAACCTAATTACCATAGGTGGAATGAGTTCAGGAGTGACTGCAACGGTTACTGTAAGTGGAGGTACTTATAGTAAGAATGGTGGCGCATATACCTCTGCAACTGGTACAGCAGTAAATGGCGATACATTTAGAGTACAGCACACTTCTTCAGCTTCATATGCTACTGCTGTAAATACTACTCTTACAGTTAACGGCGTTTTCGATACGTTCACCTCTACTACGGCAGACTTTGCAGGTGCTACATATTATGTAGATACAACAGTATCATATGACCAAGAACTGAACCAGATGTCCGTGTTCATTTCGGGAACCGGCGTAGGCAACCCTAAGCTCTTAAATCCGGGCGATCGTGTTGGATTTAAGCAAATCACCTCTACAAGTGTAGGTAACTCGTCAGTATCTTTATTCAGTGCAGATCACTGGACAAGCACTAGTGTACTTACTCTTACTAATTCGTATCAGTATAAGTATGCATCATCCACGATACCTGTAGATGTAGTAGATACTGTAAACTATATAGCTTACAGGTCAGGGGCGACTAATAGCACCACCAAAACTAGCTCATTTATGGGTCAGTCGTTGCAGCCGGATACAACGGTCACGCTTGACGAAAGCACATACGTTATTACCTCAACAGCTACTTCGCACACAATTGTTATTACAAATGCGGGGACTACCCAAAACGGTACGATTACTGTATATCGCGTAAAAGATTCAAATACTACTCATGAAAGCCGAACTGGTTATGGGTCTCTTACAATTACAGATGTTCCTCCCAATGATGGCTTTCCAAAAACCTATACTCTTGAAGCGCGTGTTACAACGGCTGATGGCGGTTCGGGACTTTGGACAGGTATTACCACTTATGATGTAATCGCTATAACTACAGCGGATCAGAATGACCCTACGATTAGTACTTATGGGTTCGCAATTTATGACCACGAAGGTACTGCAATTACAAGTTTTAATGAAGGACACTCAACACTGCGAGATCTCTTTACAAGCCCTGTAACTGCACTTTCGACTACAGGTACAACAGACATCTCTACGGGGTTGTCAGGAATCACAACAAGCAACTGTGTAATCATAGTAGAGGGCGTGAGCTCAACTGGAGCAGAGATTGCTGTTGAGATACCTGCAACATTTGTAGGCACTAATCCGGTTTCTGTAAGGTTAGGACGGGCCTACTCTGCAATGTCTGTAAAAGTAACAGTTTCTCAGTATGTGGGACTCACTATAGGGGCTACTGCAGATGCTTATGGATTTCAACTAATTAACGGAGCCAACAATGCAGTTATTGATCAAAACTCCGTAGTATATGGGGTAAAAGAAATTATCGCCCTAGACCCCACTCTTTCTACACAAGTCTTGTATCAGAACGATCATACCTATTTTATGTATATACAGCTTGTGCAAGGAAGGTACCCTGCTTCAGGAGGATTGCCGATACCTGCAATTTCTTCATCAAAGTCTGTATACTTAATACCCCCCACACTTTCAAACGCTAAGTGGCCTGACGGCTCTTACAAAGAAGTAGTGGTATATATTCCAAAAGCGGGAGCAATTACTGGATATTACAACCTTGCAATGCTCGTTGCTTCCAATACTGCAACTCCTTCTTATTACGGAGGTAGCGCTCCCACTCATGGCGCTCAAGTTTTTAGTGCTACAGGAGCCCTTATCTGGGATAGTGCCTGGCGACAGGCAGTTGTAAATAATGTTATATCAGCAAATCAGTTTACAACGGGAGTAACCCAGAACGGAACCTGGGATGTAACTTCAGGGTATGATGGAGTAACTGCCCCTACTACCGGAGATACTTTCCCTTACCCAGAGTTTATTGTAAATACTATGCGCAGTATAGGCGCCTCTAGAACTAGTACTGGACTTAACGACATGGATCCAGCAAATACTTATCTCGCAGGATCCAGCCTATCCGGAAATGTTAGATATCATATGGGGTTCTGGAGAGACCTTGAGCAGGGTACGGAGGGGTACGGAGGGGGTGGAAAACATAAACTGGCTGCAAAAGTAAATAGTTTTACTTCCGCAACTATAACCATGTTTAGATATGATGATGGACCTCTGCCTTCTACAGAGGCGGATCGGATAACGCGAGTATCTACAAGCAGACACCCAGAAGGAAACTTTATTTTTTTCAGGATAGTATAGAAAAATAAATCTTGACAATACAATTAAATTATAGTATACTTTGTTCTTAAAGAGGCCTATTTTATGAAGTACTTACTAATTACATTATTACTTGTTCCAATGCTTGTATTTGCTCAAACAGATACTATAGTAACAGAAAGCACTTCTGACAGCAATGTAACATCTAAATCGGAGACTACACTTAAGTCTCCACCCCCGTCGGCAATTTTACCGTCGATGAATATATCAAACTCGGACTTATGTACCATAGGTGTAGCGGGCGCAGTGCAAACGCAGATCCTAGGTATAAGTGCTGGTGGAACAGTTCGTGATATGAACTGTGAGAAGCTAAAGAATGCGAAGACTCTATATGATATGGGCATGAAAGTAGCCGCTGTATCAGTAATGTGCCAAGATAAACGTGTATTTGATGCTATGCTTATGGCTGGCACGCCCTGCCCATACAACGGTATGATAGGCGAAGAAGCTCGTGCAGCTTGGGAGACTAATATAGAGGCAGAAGCACCAGAAGAGGAGATGTCTAATGGGAAGAAAACAGCAATTGGCGGGGCTGGTGTTGCTAGCCTACTCCTCCTACTCTTGCTCTGAGGTTATATTTTCTCAGAGTGCAAATGCTTCGGCTTTTGCTAATCAGTGGACAATGTTAAATATCCTACCTCAACAGGCAGGATTAACCGTATCTAACGTAGTATATAAGTATAGAGTTGAGAAACTAGCAGCAGACCCAATGGTAGTTGCAGTACAGAATGAAAACGCAAATGGAAGCGGATACATCTTTCGCTCAGTAGATGACTGGAGCGGCGTACCTGGAAACAACATTAGTAAGGTAGTACCTGTAGGTGCTATACCTATAGAAGCCTGGGGTGATGGCTCTATAGAAGTCACAGGAATAGGAACTGTAGAAGATCCGTCCGTTATCTATACTTATAGATATGATACGTGTTTTATACCTACTACTCCTGATTGCCCAGGGTATGAACCACCTTTATCTATGTTGCCAGTATTTGTTTACGAAGATCCATTAGAAGACGAGATGATTCAGCGGGCTTTAGAACTACAAAAGCTACAGGAAGAAGAAGAGCGCATTATTCAAGAAGAGGAGGAAGAGAAAGAAACTTTAGAGAAGGCACTAGGCCTGGCCAATACAACTCTACTAGCTGCAGATTCCTTGGCACTTTATGATGCAATGTTTGATATGAGTAGTATACCTGCCACATACTATACTAGTATCCCTGGTGGGGTATACACAGAAGTACTGGAGTACAACAGCGGCAGGATGCCTGATAACAAAAACGCCCGTCGTGTTGGGCTAGCAACTCAGCTAAAGCACGAAGAGATGGTTAATTCTCAATATGATAAATAATATCATAAGGTGCGCAAAGCACAGGAGCTCTTCAATGTTTAAACAAACCTCACTAGTAGCAGCTATTCTACTATCAGTAACACAAGGGGCTAGAGCACTTGATGCCCCAATCATGGGATCTGTACAGTCTAAGTGTTCAATTACTACAGACACTCCTGGAATCTACGGCAACCCTACTCCAAGCGTACTATCAACGGCTGCGGTAGATGGTGGTATTGAGCCAGTAGTTCGATTTGACGTAATTAGTGCCGATTATTATAAAGCTGTAATCACTCACCCCCAAGATTTCTCTTCTAGCCCTACGCTAACCGATACCGTAGTCTGGAACGGCGCTGTATCTGTGTCAGAAGTATCAGATCCTTTAATGTCTGGATATGATGCAGCTAAGCGAGTATATAATAATGTAACCGAGTTTGACTTAACTGTAGCAGGCACCACATGGTTTTCAATAACTTCTGATGCTAGTTATGGTTTTGATAAGTCGTGGCCAGCAGGTAGCTATAATGCTGTAGTCTCTGCGGAGTGTATTGCTCTGTAATGAGGGTATTCCTACTACTAGTATTTCTGTGTGCCCCAGCAATGGGGCATCAGTTTACTCCAACTTACCCTAAGGTGTACCCATCTCACTTGCCAGGGATAAGTAAGGTAACTATGGAATTGTTTAATAGTAGAGATGATATCTCCTACTATACTATAGGAGTATTTACTACTAACTGGCAGAGGGTGCCTTTTGCCACTGCCTCCAAAATACTTAAGGTAAAATACCTTGGCAGGGAAACTGTCGATATTTATATTCGTAATACAGATCTACCCAAGGCCGTTTATATTTGTTCCAAATCCAAGACACTATCTGGGCAAAAGCAGGTCGCTGTAGTGTCCTCTAAAATTTGTTCAAAATTGAAGTGAGAGATGAGATATTTAATAATAATAATATGGCTTTGCTCTACCCAGGTGTATGCAGATTCTAATTCATTAAATCTTGCTATTCCACAAACACAGCAAAGCTATCAATCCGATAGAATTCGAGCAGGGGATCTAGATTGCTCAAATGCTATTGGTTCCTCCACCAACGTAGAGTTTGGTGTTGTAGGTATAATAAGTAATAATGATAACCCTTATAATAACCCTTATGGAGCTACCCCCGACTTAGTAATAAGCCCAGAAGGAAACCAGGTTAAGGACATAGGGGTGTATGCTAAGATAACAATACCAATTGGAGCGCCCAAAGAAAGAATCAACTGTAATACTTTGTATAAGCTAGAGCTTGAAAAGAAAGGGCTTGAAGTGCAGAAACTAAAAGCCGAACTAGCAAATCTAAGAAATTTACAGTTCGAGGACTAAGGAGAAACTAGGAATGGCGGAGTTTGAGTTTGGAGGCATGACCTTCAAAGGTGGTAAGATGATGATTATGCTCACTGCATTATCTAGTCTTGGCGGTGCAGCATGGGCTGGTTTTGAGTTCTACAATGATTACCGTAATATGAAAGAAGTAGTACAGAATATTGACATTGAAGCTATCCAAGCAGAAAATGTACTTGTAGTCCAGAAGATGGATGATAACATGACACGAATCGAAGAAGCAATAGAGTATACTAGAGACATTAAGTCTGGACTACGAGATGACATTCTCAGCATAGAAAAGCAAGCAGATAGAGTAGAAGACCAAGTTCGCGCATCCGAAGAGAAAGTGCGCGATATGATTGAAAAGGCAAATGAGAGATTTGAGACCAAGCGAGATTCCCTTAGAGAGGATAACGATAGAGAACTTAAAGATTTAGAAATACGACTAACCACTAAACTGCAAAAAGCACTTGATAACCCATTAGCAGACTAGACCCGAGAAAAATATTTCTTGACAAGATATCCCCAATTAAGTATAATGTAAATCATGGCAAAAGAACTAACTACAATTTCCCCTGAAGGTCTTGATATTGCGAACAGTTATTTACAGTTCGGAAATATACGGGCTGTTGCTGACTATCTCCAGGTTCCTGAAATGAGCGTGGCAGAAGTTCTTAACAAAAGAGAGGTCAAGAAGTATATTGATACTGTCTACTTGGATATGGGTTATAGAAATCGTAATAACATCGGAAGTCTGTTAGACGAGATGATCGCATCCAAACTAGAAGAAGCCCAGGAATCTGGCGTTTACTCTAGCAAAGACTTAGCAGATCTCTTAATGATGGCGCATAAAATGCGTATGGATGAGATTAAGGCCCAAGCAGAGCTAATAAAAGCCGAGGGTACTAATATCAAGAACCAGACCAATGTTCAGATAAATGAGGCTGTGCCTTTTGGACAAGGGAATTATGGTAAGCTGATGGAGAAACTACTTGGTGGACCAGAATAATGAAGCAACCGCTTTTCGTGAAACGACAAAGCAGGTTATAAGCCTTGAGAGTGAATTACATTCACATGAAGTACAGTGCGAAGAGCGTTGGAAAACAACTTTTACTCGTTTAGGTAAAGTTGAAGACGCACTTCTACGTATCGAGAGTCGTATGGTCGCCATGTCTGGCGCACTAATACTGTTCCTAGCGGGTTTAATAGCAACCCTAGCAATGAAACTCTAATGCCACGTAAAAGAACTGTTAAAAAGAAAGATTCAAGAATTAAAAGAGCAGGAGTCGCGGGGTATAATAAACCAAAGCGCACCCCAGGCCATCCAAAGAAGTCTCATGTGGTAGTTGCCAAAGTAGGTACTAAAGTTAAAACTATCCGCTTTGGTCAGCAAGGCGCTAAAACAGCGGGGGCTCCAAAAGCTGGTGAGTCCGCTGCAATGAAAGCTAAACGTAGAAGTTTTAAAGCACGCCATGCAAAGAATATTGCAAAAGGCAAGATGTCCGCAGCATACTGGGCAGATAAGGTGAAGTGGTAATGTCAGAACACCCTTTAGATTTAAATGGAGATGGAGTAGTAGATGATGAAGAACGAGCTTTATACCTCGAGTTTAGGCGTAAAGAGCTTGAAGACAAAGATGCTCAACGAGACGCAATTCGCAAGATGGCTTGGTTCTCTCTATCAGGATTACTAGTTTACCCTATAGGTATTGCACTCACTTCTGTCATAGGGCTTGATACTGCGGCAAATTTAATTGCTGATATAGCACCTACATACTTCGCATCCATTGCAGTATTAGTCTCAGCCTTCTTCGGCGCGGATGCCTTAAAGAAATGAAAAAATTAGCCTTATTAGTTCTACTACTACCTGGGTGCAGTTTACTAGATACTAGCTTTTACGATGATAACGAGTCTATGCTCGCAGTCAACATAAGGTATGAAGTAGCCCGCTTAGACTGCAGCTCACCTAAGACCTCTGAAATTAAAGGGAGTGTAAATAAACTATACTTCTACTCAGAAAGTAAAAAGTCCAGAGATGTACATGCCCTAGCAGGGATTATGAAAGAGACTGCAGACCCTTTACAAGATACTATGTCCACAACTTTCTGTACCATTAAAAAGCCATTGCTAGAAAAGCAGAGTAAAGATGTAGCCAACGCTGTAATGAGGAGATACTAATGAATGAAATCGAAGTAACATTAAATGCGATAGAACAGGGCTTACAGGATAAAACTATTTCTAAAGAAGAAGCAAAAGAACTACTACTTGATATAGAACGCACCCTTCGCGTTGAGGATGGAGCAAGTGATATGGCGCTCAAAGGTGTACTGCTTTCTAGCGTAGCAGTATTAATGGGGTTAGTGTAATGATAGGACGCTATGGATTAGATATTGCACGAAATGCAGAAAGAGATTACATAAGCGAACATAAGTTCGGCAGCAATCTTAGTGTTGTCATTGGGACTCAAACTATTTGGAGCGAGGGCGGTTTGTACCCTTGGGGAGAGTTTGATGCAGGAGCTGTAACTCTATATCTAATAAGTACCAGCACCTCTGATACTGATAGTGTTACAATTTATGGTCTCGATGAGAATTGGGATATGCAAAATGAAACTATCATCATGGCGGGAACAGTAGCAGTTCCTACAACTAAAGCATATAAACGCATTTATCGTATGATCTATGATTCCGGCGAGACAAACGTTGGAAAGATTACTGTTAGAACAGTGTCCGGCACAGGTACAGTAGTCTCCAGCATACTAGCAGGTGATGGACAAACTTTACAATCAATTTACACAATACCACGGGGCTACACCGCTTATTTATGTGGAGCCACTGTAGGTGTTGGAAAGGGCGGCGACGCCCTGATAAGACTCTACGCTAGAGAGAACTACTTTGAAGTAGCCTCTTTTAAAGTTAAGTCTACAGTAGGACTATATGAAACTACAGTATCACAGAATTATGAAGTTCCTCTGCGTTTTATACAACAAACTGATATTGATTTTAGAATAGTGTCTTCAGCAAATAACTTTACTGCTTCTGCATCATTCGACCTAATACTAGATAAGATATAATAATATAGCAAAAAGCTTACTGCTTTCCAGTGTAGCAGTATTAATGGGATTAGTGTAATGATTTATTTAAAACGTGGTACTTGGTGTTATCGTAATCCAGAAGGAAAGCTGTTTAAATTTGAAACAGAGGAGGCGGCTATACAAGCTGCGGGGTCTACAAGCCCTATAGAAGCTCGCATAGCCGAAAGCACCTTTGTATATAATACTTACAGGGAATACCAACAGGATATAACTGAGTTAAACTCTGATGGTAACTATACTACAGACGAGGATGGCGAAGATCTTCTACTGGATGATGAAGAAGAGTAAATAAATGGCAATTGAAATTAGCCGACGAGATATAACCGGCGATAGTATTTTAGAGTTACAATCTGAGACAAGGTTCTTGAAGCTCCCAATTCCTCCATACTTGGATTTGTTGGGAGTACAACCGCTTCCATCGCAGGTAGCAATTATCAATGCGATCAATAATCCGAAGTATCGATTTGTGTGCGCCGCCGTATCGAGGCGACAAGGCAAAACATACATCGCCAATATTATTGGACAGCTAGTTTCTCTAGTGCCAGGATCCAATATCCTTATAATGTCTCCCAACTATGCCTTGTCTCAGATTTCCTTTGATCTACAAAGGAATCTGATAAAGCATTTTGATTTAGAGGTTACCAAGGATAATGCAAAAGATAAAGTTATTGAAATATCGAACGGCTCTACAATCCGTATGGGATCGGTCAATCAAGTTGATTCTTGTGTTGGCCGTTCTTACGATCTTATTATTTTTGACGAAGCTGCTTTGGCTGATGGAAGAGACGCGTTCAACGTAGCACTTCGTCCTACCCTCGATAAGCCTAACTCAAAAGCGATTTTTATATCGACCCCACGGGGTCGTAACAACTGGTTCTCTGAGTTCTATTATAGAGGTTACTCAGATGAGTTTGAAGAATGGTGTTCAATTCGTGCAACTTATCGTGACAACCCCCGTATGTCTGAAACTGACATTAAAGAAGCCCGTAAGTCTATGTCTGATGCAGAATTCAGGCAAGAGTATGAGGCTGACTTTAATACCTACGAAGGGCAGATATGGAAGTTTAATTTTGAAGACAACGTAAAAGATTTATCTCATTTTGACACTAGTCGTATGGATGTCTTTGCGGGGTTGGACGTTGGTTTTAAAGATCCAACAGCAATGTGCGTAATCGCATATGATTGGGATACAGAACGGTACTACCTAGTAGATGAGTATCTAAATGCAGAGAGAACAACGGAGCAGCATGCAGAAGAAATCCAGAAACTTATAGATCGTTGGGATATTGATTATATCTATATTGATAGTGCTGCTCAGCAGACACGGTTCGATTTCGCGCAGAATTATGGAATATCCACTATTAACGCGAAAAAATCGGTCTTGGACGGAATTTCTCATGTTGCCTCCCTTGTAGACAATGATTTCTTATTCGTAGATCAGCTACAAAAAGAGTCATTAATGTGCCTAGATGCATATCAGTGGGATCCCAACCCAAACTTAATAAAAGAGAAGCCTAAACATAATATGGCCTCCCACATGGCTGATGCTATACGTTACGCATTATATTCGTTCGAAACAACGGCTACTACATTTTGATGACAGGTGCTTAAAAATAATTATTGACATGCTACCTTAAACTAGTTATAATTCTTCTAATGAAAAATCGATCCTGGAAACCGAAATGCCTACGTTAAAACGTGATATAGTCAAATATGTTCGAGACAAGGCAAAGTCTAAGTATAAGAAGGGAACGGCTTGTGAGATTTGTAACGAAACAGAGCAGCTTGATTTTCACCATTACTACAGCCTTACTCCACTACTTAATCAGTGGATTTTAAAGAACAAGCATAACCCTGAGTATATACAATCACTTCGGGATGATTTTATTGAAGAACATTCAAGTCAGTTGTATGATGATACTGTGACGCTGTGCCACACCCATCACTTAAAGCTGCACTCAATTTATGGCAAAGATCCCGCACTCGGAACAGCATTAAAGCAGATGCGCTGGGTAGAGATACAGAGAGAAAAATATGGCTTGGTATGAAAATATTTTCACTAGATCTGCGAAAGATGATTTAGATCTAGAGGAGAAACTCAATCCTGCTCAGAGATACTTTGACCATAAAACGGAGCCCTCTCGCGAGCCTCATTATTCTTATGAAAGAGCCTATGAAGAGCTGGAGATTGTTAACCGAGCTGTAAATATAATTGTTGATGACTGTGCCGAGATACCTACTACTGTAGGCGTGCAGCATAAAGGTACTAGCGTAATAAAGGGTATCAAGCGTGCAAGAGTAGATCTTCTATTAAACTACGAGCCCAACCCTTTTCAAGATATTAACTCATTCAAGCGTAACATGATTATTGACTACTTGATTGATGGTAATATCTTTATCTACTTTGATGGCGTACATTTATATCACCTTCCTGCAAGTAAGATGACTATTCATGCTAGCGATACTACTTATGTTAGCCACTACTCCTTCAACGGTAAAATTGACTACTCGCCTAGCGAGATTATACACATTAAAGAAAACTCATTCTACTCAATCTATAGAGGCGTTCCACGTTTAAGCCCTGCATTACGTACTATGAAGTTGATAACAAGTATGCGTAAGTTTCAGGATAACTTTTTCAAGAACGGCGCAGTACCAGGACTTGTGTTAAGATCACCAAATACTTTGTCTGAGAAGATTAAAGACCGTATGTTGATGTCTTGGCAGGCACGATACTCTCCAGAAGCGGGAGGTCGTCGACCATTAATTCTAGACGGTGGTATCGAAGTAGATTCGCTGTCAAACGTGAATTTTAAAGAATTAGATTTTCAAGCAGCGATTGCAGATTGCGAAAAGATTATTTTGAAGGCGCTTGGAGTGCCTCCAATTATGTTAGACTCGGGAAATAACGCTAACATTCGCCCAAATATGCGTATGTATTATCTTGAGACTATACTACCTATTGTTGGAAAAATTAATTTTGCATTCGAAAGATTTTTCGGGTTTGAGTTAAAAGAAGATGTTAGCGATATACCTGCACTACAGCCTGAATTACGTGATGCAGCCGCCTATTATACTTCACTAGTAAATGGCGGTATCATTACCCCTCAAGAAGCGCGAGACGCACTTGGGTTCGCCGCAGTAGTCGATGGCACCGAAGAAATTCGAGTACCAGCAAATATAGCAGGTTCCGCCGCCAATCCAGATTTAGGTGGTGCACCCAAAGATCCCACACCAGGAGACTCAAATGTCGAATAAAAGACAACGTAAAGCAGCATTAGCAACACTCGCCATGTACTTTGTTGAAAAAGGAAAAGTACTTACTCAAGCAGAGTATATCGCTTCTACTGATAAGCCAATCCTTTTCTCGGGCCTACGCAGCGTTTTCAGAGCGTACTCTAGAATGGTACCAATGTTACTAACTGAGCAGCCAGAGCTACTAGCCATGATTGCCAAGAAAAAAGAGACGCCGGCACCCGTTGTAGCACCTACACCAGTACCAGCAGCTCCCAAAGCACCAACACCAGCTCCTAAGGTTGCGGTCAAGCCTGCTGCTAAACCAGCAGTTAAAGAAGAGAAAGATAATGAATAAAATCTTTAATCTTACTTCTACTTTTAAAGCTCTCGAAAATGACGATGGTTCTGTTATGATCCGGGGCATGGCAAGTACGGCTGATTTCGATCGCGCGGGTGACTCAATTTCTGCGGAAGCTTGGCAAAAAGGTGGATTAAAAAACTTTGAAAAAAATCCAATTATTCTATTCAATCATGACTATGATAGACCAATTGGTAGAGCAACAGGTATCAAAGCTGGCCCAAACGGGCTAGAGCTAGAGTGTAAGATCAGTAAAAATGCACCTGGTAATGTAGCTGAACTTGTTAAAGACGGTGTTCTTGGAGCCTTTTCTGTCGGTTTCAGAGTCAAGGATGCCGATTACCTTAAAGAAACCGATGGACTAATGATTAAGGATGCTGAGTTGTTTGAAGTTTCGGTTGTTTCCGTACCATGCAATCAGTCAGCTACTTTTTCTCTGGCGAAGTCTTTTGATTCTGATGCAGAATACGAAGCCTTCAAAAAAACTTTCACTAATCGTGTAGATCTAGCCGGTCAGTCTCTGGCTAAGGACGAAGTTAATACTTCTAGCGTAGCTAGTGACCACACACCGAAAAGCGCGGAAATTACCGCAACAAAGGAGATCAAAATGGATCAATCATCCACTATCGACTTGGAAGCTTTTGCTAAAAAAGTAGCTGATGAAACTGCTGCCAAAATCGCAATGAAGCAAGCCGAGCAAAAAGCAGCTGAAAAAGCAGAATACGAAGCTAAAGCAGCTCAAGAAAATGCAATCGAAGCACAGAATATCACTATCAAAAATGGTATTGAATCTGGTGTTGAGCGATTGATGTCTGACATTCAGGCACAAATGTCTGCTAAAGACGCAAAATATGACGAAGTTATTGCTAAGTTCGCTAAAGATTTGGAAGAGAAATCTACCGAAATCTCTCAAATGCGTGACAGCAAGCGTGTTTTCTCTGACCGTGGTCAGGCAAAAGGCGACGTATCTAAGTGGGGCCAGGACTTTATGTATGCTTCATTGTTAGGTACTATGACTGGCAAAAGCATTGACGGCACTAAGTTTGGCCGTGACTTGTTCGAAAAAGCTGGTATCGACTATGCTACCAACGCTGGTGATATCGACCAGGAAGTTGCTCGTATGATCGAGAAAGAAGTTACTTTGAACTTGCGTACAGCTGGTCTGTTCCGTGAAATCAGAGTAAATGGTGCAGCAACTGTACTGCCAATCCAGCCTGATGTTGAAGCTGCTACTTTCCAAACTGGCGCAGCCGCTGGTGGTAACTTGGAAAATCGTGGTGCTACAAACAGCACTTACCAGCCTTCACAAGTAATCTTGAATGCTTACCGTTTGATTAGCCAGACTTTCATGGACAACCATATTGACGAAGAAGTACTCGTTAACTTGATGCCTATGCTTGTTGACTCAGTTGCTCGTGCTCACGCTCGTGCAGTTGATAACGCTATCATCAATGGTTCTGGTTCAATCACTGGTCTTGACGGATACGCAACTGCTCATGCTACTCCTCTAGGTATCGGCGCTGGCGACGTTCTGACCGCTGCTAAGCTGATGTCTGCACGTAAGATGATGGGCAAGTATGGTATCAACCCATCCGACGTAGCTTATATTGTTTCACAAGCTCGTTACTACGAACTGATCGAAGATGCTGGCTTTGCTGACATTACCGATGTAGGTTCTGATGTTGCTACCAAGCTGACTGGTGCTATTGGCGGAGTCTATGGCTCACCAGTAATCGTTTCTGACAGCTTTGCTGATGAAGCTGCTGGCGTACCTGCCGCATTCGCAGTTAACCTGCGTAACTACTGTATCCCACGTCTTCGTGGTGTAACTGTAGAGCAGGATTACGAAGTTGGTAATCAGCGTCGTGTTATCGTTGCTACTCAATCACTCGGTTTTGAAGAGTTGGTTGCGGATGCTGCAGGTAACCGTTCTGCTGTTAAGATCGACTTAGCTAGCTAAATAAAAGCTAAAAACGAAGGGGAGTTCGCTCCCCTAAGTTTTTACTAATGGACTTATTATGGTGGATTTTGTAACAATTGAAGAATATAAAGAGGCAGAGGGTATCTCTTCCCCCAAGGAAGACCTGCGCCTTAATACTCTAATCCCTTCTGTGAGTCAATTAGTAAAAACTTATTGTGGTAATAGTATAGTAGACTTCTACTCTACTAATAAAACTGAAGTATTAAATGTTAACTGGGATACTCATGTCCTGCAACTGACAGAGAGCCCCGTTAATACTATAGTCAGCGTAGAGGAAAGAAACACATATGATGCAGCATACGTACCTCTTACAACTAGTGCCTTCGAATATTATCTAGACCCTACTACTGATAGCGTGTTACGCACAACAGGTGGCCGCTCTTATAAATCTTGGGCAAAAGGCCCTGGTGCAGTGCGTGTTGTATATACCGCAGGATACTCAGAGTGTCCCGCAGATCTTAAGCTAGCCGTTATTGATATGATAACTTATTATCTCAAAGATGAGCACAAAGAACGACGTACAATGCAGGGCGCTAGCGTGCAGAATGCTGCAAGCACTACTCAAGCCAATAACGTAGCATTTCCAGACCATATTAAGCGTGTTCTGGATCTATATAAAAACTTTTAGATGAGTAAAAAATCATTAGGCTTATTCGTGCATAGGTTGCATCAGGAGTTAGAAGGATACAAAGAGTACCGATCTGTAATGAATCTAGAGCAACACACTTTTGTATTTAACAAAAGAACCTTAGTTGCACAGACATTAGCACAGCTAAAAAAAGGGGGTTCTGAAATACCCCCCGATACACGTAGAAAGATGAAAATAGCTTTAACAGATCTGGCCAATAAGCACGGAGACCTACTAATAGCAAAATTAGAAGAAATAGCAAAGACTAAACTACCCAAGCCAGGAGGTAAAGTAACCTTAGTTTTTTCTAGTGATACAACGATACCTTTGCCAGACTATTATAAAATGGATGCGTTAGATCTACCAGTGTTTGCTAGGGTTAAAATAGTATATAGAGAGATTATTAATAATTACTTTAAAGATATGCAATTATGGCTTGCAGAGAACGCAGAAGAATATCTAGCCAAAAATAAGGATGGAAGCACTAAGGGAAGCACTAGATTTTTCTTTGACGCAGGGCATGAAGAAGGTTATGGAGTATTTGAGAGATTTATTGATCAGGCAACTTTAAATATTGCTAAAGGTCTAGAGCAAAGTACAGATTCAGACTCCGAGGCCGCTAGAGCTAGAATTATTAACGAACTTAAGGATTTAGGGTTCGAACTTGATATTGCGAAATCAGATAGTACTGACTCCATAGTTATTAAGATAGAGTCTACCTATTTGAATAGAAGACGAGGCTCCCAGGTGAGCAAGCGTAGTAAAACTCTAAGAGCGGCAGTACTAAAGTTCATTGAGGCTAACCCTCTTGCAGACTTAGAGGGCTCCGACTCTATTAAAACGCGAAAAAGAAAAAAAGCTATAAAAGCCGTTTTAGACCCTTTTAAGAAGCTAAAATCAGTAAAGGTAACATCAGAAGATACAGAAATTAAGTTAGCAGATACTAAAACTAAAAAGGCACCTGCAAGTACCATTAAATCATCAAAAGCTGCAGTAGGGAAGTTACAAGGACTTAAAGCCCGTAAGATTAAAAGAACCGCTAGGCCTGCTACCTCTATGTTACAGATGATAGGTATTATCAATGAACAGCTACCAAGCACATTGCAAAAGAACATGATGGTACCGCGCTTAGAAAATAGAACAGGGCGTTTTGCAAATAGTGTAGAGGTTACAGATATAACTAAAACACTAAAAGGGTACCCTAGTATTGGCTATACTTATCAGAAGTTTCCCTACCAGACATTTGAGCCAGGGTTTAAACAAGGTAGTGTAGAGAGAGATCCACGCAAACTAATTGACACCTCTATAAGAGAGATAGCAGCAAAGCTAGCTATCGGTAGATTCTACACTAGGAGACTATGATGGGAGAGAGACTATACACTACAAGGCGATTATCAATTATAAATGCTCTTGTAGAGAAATTGAAAGAAATAAATGGTCAAGGCAGCTTCCTAACTAATTTAAATAAAAGCGTCTCCCCAAGACTAAAATTCTGGGATGAGATTGAAGAATTTCCCGCAGTTCATCTTAATGCGGGGTCTGAGACCAGAGAGTACCAGGCTGGGGGTTACAAGGATAGATACTTATCAATAACTTTAAGATGTTACGTAAATGAAGAAGATGCAGTAGCTGCATTAGATGCTTTACTTGAAGATGTAGAAACAATACTAGAAGAGAATTCTAGATTAACGTATACTAACAGAGTAGGTATTTCTGAGTATACTCAACAAATCACAATAGTCAGTATTGATACTGACGAAGGTGTACTTGAACCCTACGGTGTCGGAGAGATGCAGATCGAGGTTCATTACTAGAAAATACTGGCAAGAACAAAAGTTCACGTCCATGTCTTTTCAAGATAACATAGGAGAATAACTATGGCCGATACATTATATTTTAGCAGAGACTCGAAAGTCTATATTGAGGCATTGGATCCCAGTACAGGTGCACCCTACAGTTCATCCGTTGTATGGGAAATACCAGTCCTCGATGGCTTTTCTTTCTCACAAGCAACAAACACCTCAGAGATTACTCTGAATGAAATGGCATCTACTGCAGGAGTTAGCCGTAGAGGTCGTCAAATGTTTACGGATTCGTATGCACCAGCAGAGTGGAGCTTTTCTACTTATGCACGTCCATTCACAGCCGTAGTTGGTGTTGATGGAGCAGCAGACTCTGCAGCTAATCATCACGCAGTAGAAGAAGTATTATGGGCTATGATGGTAGGAGATGCTGCTTATGACGCAAATACTTTCACAGGATTTACAGCAAGCACATCAGAATTAGCAATTGATTTTGACTCTTCTAACAAGACTACTTTAGGTACTTGTAATCTTTACTTCGTACTTGGTGGAGCCGGGGCAGGGACTAAAACTATCTATAAGATGGCGAATTGCTGCGTTAATGAAGCTGGTCTGGATTTTGATATTGATGGTATTACTACTATTAATTGGTCTGGAATGGGTACTATTATTTCAGAGGAGTCTTCATTCCCAGCAGCAACAGTGTTTGAAGCAGTAACCTCTACAGGTAACTTTATTCGTAATCGCTTAACGTCACTTACAGCAGTTTCTAGTACTCCTACAGTAACGACTTATAATTTAGTTCTTACTGGGGGCAGTGTTACTATTTCTAACAATATGACATTCCTAACGCCTGAAACCCTTGGTACGATTAACCAGCCATTAGGTCATGTCACCGGAACACGTACTGTGTCAGGTAGCTTTACTTGCTACTTAAATGCGGATACTGATTCAAGTGCTGATTTGTTTGAGAACTTAATTGAAGGGACTACAACTATTACTAATGACTTTGATCTTCTTTTCAAAGTTGGTGGTACTGCAGCCCCTAGAATGGAACTACAAATGGCTCACTGCCACCTAGAAGTACCAAGCCATGGTATTGATGATATTATCTCTCTTGAGACAGCATTCCATGCCTTACCAAGTGCTATAAATGAGACAGACGAAATTACCATCAAGTATGTAGGTGCGTAAAAAAAGTTCTTGACAATGATGGTCTTTTCTACTATACTATGTAAATAGAAAAAGCAAAAGGGGTTCTTTCTAGGGCCCCTTTTACTATCCGGAGAAGCATGGCTAATTACAATATACTGAAACAAGCAGAAGTCTATCTAGTATATGCTGGTAATAGGCATAGGTTGCATGTTACCCCAGATATTAGCTTTAGTCAAACCTTTACGGATAACACTTATCCTGTAAAGACATTACATGAGCAACATAAGATGCACGAAGCATCTAATATTAAAAAAGCTAATGCTGCAAACTTTGAATTTACCATACCAATATTGGACGAAAATGATCTAGATGTAGTATTTAATTTACTAGTGGATTATAAGTCAGGGACTAATACTTTAAACACCTTTGACTTATACATAAAATTACCTAATGATGTTTATAAGCTGGAAACCTGCGTCATAACTAATGGGACATTCTTAATTGAGAAATTAGAGAATCTCAAATTGACAATAGGCGGACAAGCATCTAAACTTACACGAGGTGCAACTTTACCTACAACACAGACTAATCCAAGTGTTGTGGTACAGGCATATACGCAAAATCGAACGTATCAACGTATCGAACACCTATTTGTAAGCATAGATGGAACAGAGCTTACTGAAGGTATCTATAAAGTTAGTGTAGAACTCCAAAATGATATAGAATGGACTCCTTACACAACTGTCAATGATGCATTAAATGCTGTAGATGCCGCAACTTTAATGTACCCCTCTACTTTCGTCTTGAAGAAACGAATCTTATCTGGTTCTGTTGGGCAGTATGTATTAGATACTTTTAATACGGATGTGCAGCAATGGAAGATAGGAGTTCCTATTTTAATAGCTGCGGGCAGCACTAGCACAAACTTTCAAGGTCTAAGGTTTGACTTGGAAGATTGTAGTTTTACTAATAGGAATAATGTTCAGGACGTGTTTACACAGTTCTACGACTGGAAGATGAACCATAACCCTACCGATCTTGGTAGTAAAATAAAATTTAATAACATAACTTA
>Ga0181563_10002085_pt1 | contig 19407 bp, 16 predicted proteins | sample 011ome_25_FD_133759 | JGI IMG/M metagenome (GOLD analysis project Ga0181563, IMG submission 133759) | Coastal salt marsh microbial communities from the Groves Creek Marsh, Skidaway Island, Georgia - 011512CT metaG (megahit assembly) | ecosystem: Environmental > Aquatic > Marine > Intertidal...
AACGATCACTAGCCGACTACACCTATCTGACCACCCGCCGAAGCTGATTCAATCAGCTCGCTGCAACCTAAAGGTCCAAAGCATCCTATAGGTCCAAAGCAACCTATTGCACCAAAATTGTAAAGCCAGACGTTTGACACCTGGTCAACCCACACCAAATCGCTCCGGCCTGACAGAGCTAGCCGCAATTGCCACTTGGCGGAAAAGCCTGGGCATTCGGCTTGGTAACCAAACCGGTATCGCCGGCAATCACCCACGAGCGTGTATCAGAGCGTTGGTTGCCTGCTATGATGTGCTGTAGCAAGCGTCGCTTCGCTCCCCCTCGGACGAACGCCGATTGAGCTTTGCGGATGGTGGTAAAATGACACCTGGGCCAGTCTTTCACGTTGCGTTCGCCCCTTGTTGATGCCAACGACAGGTGGTTTGGTGATGGGTAATTTGACGATCATGGAGAATCCATTAACGACATTCAGGAGGTTGCACCTTGTCGATGGTTAGTTTCTTGGGATTTATTTTCTCGTCATTCATCGGTTTTAAATCACTTGTAAGCTTGATTTTGCTGGCAGTGATCCCGGTGGCAGTACAGACAAACGAAGGCGAGCGTGTTGAGGGAAAATTGCTCAGCATCCAAGACTCAACCTTGGTCATGGAAGTAGGATCGAAAGAGCGTACTTTTGCGTTTGAAGAACTGGCGAGTCTTGAACCAACCGGCTCTTCGCAAGAATCTGGCCCCGCTTGGATGGTGCAACTGACCGGTGGATCCAAGATTACTGCCGAATCGGTTGTGAGCGAAAATGAGCAATTAAAAATCCAACCTCGCGACCAAGACCTGATCACGATCCCAATGAATCAATTGAGATCGATCCGTTTTCGACGTGGATCAACCGAAACGGATTCGCAGTGGCTCGGATGGCTCGAGCAGGATCAGCGATCAGACCTTTTAGTGATTCGCCGTGAAGGCGAACGCCTGGATCCACAGCAAGGTCTGATCAAGGGATTGAATCCCAAAACCGTGGCTTTTGACCTTGAGGGAACCCCGATTGATGCGCCGATTGAACGGTTAGAGGGAGTGATTTTTGCAAACTCCAATCCCGCGACGACCGCTTCGGAAATCGTTGTCCTTGACCAGTATGGATCCGAGTGGAGAGCAACAGGAATGCAGGCCGACTTGGAAGACGGAAGCATCCGTGTGGATCTTGGGGCCAACCGAACGCATCGGATCAAACTGAACCAAGTCTCATTGATTCGTTGGTCCTCGGGAATGGTTTTGCTGGCGGGGGTAACACCTGCCGCATCAACCTTCGACGCGGCGATTCAAACAGGCGTTCCATCGACCCTGCTCGATTCCTTTTTCTCAGCATCGACAATCAATGAAAATGATTTGGTAATGCACAGCGGTGCCAGTATCGAATACCGGGTGGATCAAGGATTTTCGAGATTTGTTGGATCCGTCGAGCGTCATCCGGATGCAAAATCCGGTGGCCGAGTCGCAGTTCGAGTGGAGTTGGATGGCGTTGAGAAATGGAACCAAATGGTTTCCGATCAACAACCCAGTGGATTTGAAATTCCACTGGAAAATGCAAGAAGAGTGGTGATTCGCGTAGATGATGGTGGCGACGGAGAAGTAGGTGATACGGTTCAAGTGCATCGACCAAGGTTAATCAAGTGACGACCCAAGACATCCAATGCTCCTGCGGCGCAGAGGAATGCTTTTCCGGCGCAGAGCAAGATCCCTTAAAATCGGGAAAAAATCGTGAAAAGCGAGCAAGGCTGCTTGAATGCGTTCGGTGGGTCGTTTGTCTGATCGTGGGGTTTGCATTCGCATGCGATCCGACTGCCTCTAGCTTGCATGGTGAAGACAATCAAATCGCACTCGCCCCCATTCTTGTGGAGGCCGAGGCACAGCGAGTCAGTGCGATCGAGCGAGCCAAACCTTCTGCGGTTAGCGTGTTTGTCCCAGGTGGGGGAGGCGGCGGCAGTGGCGTCTTGATTTCCCCTGATGGCTTTGCCCTCACCAACTTTCATGTTTCCAGCCCTGCTGGTTCGTTCATGAGGTGCGGACTCAGTGATGGTCAGATCTATGATGCTGTCATTGTTGGAATTGATCCTGTGGGCGATTTGGCGTTGATTCGTCTGCTTGGGAGAGACGACTTTCCCTACGCACAACTGGGGGACAGTCGCTTGGCACGTGTCGGCGACTGGTGCATGGTGATCGGAAACCCGTTTCTGCTTGCGTCCAATCTACAACCCACCGTGACATGGGGGATCCTGAGCGGCGTGGGGCGTTACCAGTATCCCTCGGGGACGCTCTTAGAGTATGGCGACTGCTTGCAAACCGATGCCTCCATCAACCCGGGAAACTCGGGCGGTCCACTCTACGATTCCGAAGGAAAGTTATTAGGAATCGTCGGGCGAGCTTCCTTTGAAAAGCGAGGCAGAGTGAACGTCGGTGTCGGCTATGCCATCTCAATTCAGCAAGCCAAAAACTTTCTTGGTTCACTTCGCAGCGGACGTATTGTGGATCACGCGACTCTCGGAGCCACGGTTTCGACGGATCCTGATGGTGGCGCAAGGGTAAGCAATGTTTTGCAATCCAGTGATGCCTACCGTCGCGGCCTACGCTACGGAGCAGAGATCCTTGAGATTGACGGGCGTACGGTTCAGAACGCCAACGAAGTGCAAAAGGTCTTGGCAACTCTGCCAAGCGGCTGGCGAGTACGCGTGAACTATCGCCTCAACGGTCAGTCGAATGAAACCCTTGTTCGCCTAATGAGTGTCCATCAAGAAGATGAGCTACTCCAGAAGATGTCGGCCGCCCTTCCTCCACCACCGCCCAGACCCCAACCGAAACCGACAGAATCGCAAGACGAATCCCAGCCATCGGACGAGTCGGACCAACCGAATCTGCCGGGAGGACTGGAAAAAATGAGGGAAGCCGAAGGCGGCGAAGGTCCCGCTCCAAAAATGCCCACACTGAAAGTGGCCGAAAAAAAGATTCCGAAATCGGTGACGGCGCAATTAATCGAGCGAAAGGGATATGCAAATTATTTCTTTAACCAGCAGCAACAACAATTGCTCTTTGAGGCTCTAGAGAAACAATCACCAGCGTTGTCCGGAACGGAAGAAGCGAGTTGGGTGATCCGTGGTCAAACGCAAACGGATCCCCCTGTTCCCTTCCAATGTGTCATCTCGGACGAGGGCATGATCTGGAAACTTGGCGACACGGTGACTGAGTTCCAAAACCGCTCAGATCTATACGACGTGATCAACAATCGATCGGCCGCGGCGGTGCTAGCTGCGATTGACGGCTTGCGAAGATTCCTCACCCAAGGACCCCAGAAATTTGGCGAAACCTTTTATTTAGGTTCGATGCCACTGGGAGGTAGTCGGCCACTTCGCGATTGCTTGGTCGGGAACGACGGCGAATTAGAACTCCGGTGGTTAACCCATCCCCAAACACGGCAACTCGAGGCAATGGAGGTATTCGCGGACCGTGATCTTGATCCTCTCGAGGTGTGGTTCGAATACCCACCAGCAGACGCGACTGCGAAGCTGGAATCGCCGCAAAGCAAGGCGTGGCAGCGGCCTTTGGTGCTCGATCTAAGGTATGGAACCGAGTCGATTTTGCGGTTAGAGATTCAAGCGTGGGAAACTCTGTCCGGTGCGGAGGGTTTGCAGCCGCAAGAGAAAGAACAACTCGAAGGATCACAGGTCCGCTCTTTCTCCGCGACGCATCAAATACTTCATCCAATGCAGGAGCTTCTCGCGACCGATGATCATGCAGATCGTCACGCGAGTTCGGCTCGTTTAGGGATCCCCGAGCAGATTCGCAAGTTGCAAACTCTTCCGTCTAAGGGTCTCAATCTCCATACAGCTCCAGGTCTCAATATCCTGACGAATCAGATCGCTGGGTGGGATGCCGGTGACGACACTGCCAGTCAATGGGATGGTAAGGACTGGAATGCTGACAGGGAGGCCAGTGATGTATTTTGAACCGGATAGAAAACGGATCACGATTGCTTCAAACACCTGTTCATCAAGTCGCTCTGTAGCGAAAGTTTCAGGTCGCTCTGCAGCGCACGTCGCGATCTACCGAACGACCAAAGTAATCGCCGCGATGCTTGTGGCGCTGACAAGTGTCTTGGTGGGAGATAACAGAATACGGCTTCGTGCCGATTCTCCAGTCGTTGATTTGGCCCTCGACGCACAGAAGCGAGTGGTAAAGATCTACGGAGCCGGTGGTCTCTCTGGTCTCGAAGCCTACCAGAGTGGATTCATTGTCTCACCGGATGGACACATTGCAACCGCTTGGAGCTATGTCTTGGACGTTGAGCCGATTGTCTTACTAAACGATGGGCGGCGATTCGAAGCAGAGATTGTCGGATTTGAGCCATCATTGGAACTAGCCGTTTTAAAAATTGAAGCCAGTGAATTGCCTTACTTCCGAATTCCAGAGGATTCGCAAAAACAGTGGGGCGATCCGGTTCTCGCGGTTAGCAACCTTTTCAACATTGCGACAGGCGATGAGCCAGCCAGCGTGATGCAAGGGACAATTGCGGCGGTTTCCAAGTTGAATGCACGAAATGGAACCTTCAAAACCCCCTACACCGGTCCCGTGTACGTCTTGGATTTGATCGCCAACAATCCCGGTGCTGCAGGTGGTGCGTTGGTCGACTCTACCGGTGCTCTGGTCGGGATGCTCGGCAAAGAACTTCGTGATGCCCAAACAGGTGTTTGGCTAAACTATGCAATTCCTTCATCGGAAACGCGAACCATCATTGGCGACATCATTGCCGGCCGTCTGACAACCAAAATGGCAAGCGATCAGCCATTGCTGCCGCGAGAGCAATCTCATCAAGCAAACACTCTCGGTATGACACTTGTCCCGGACGTTTTGGAGTCTACGCCGGCTTACGTGGATTCACTTCTGCGTGATGGCCCTGCTTGGCGAGCCGGACTAAGACCGGATGACTTGATTTTGCTGATCGATGGAAAGCGGGTCGAAAGTCAACGTGTGATGCGTCAGGTTCTGCGAACGATTGATCGTCGGGATGATGTGCCAATAACGGTGCAACGTGGCAGTCAAATTATTCCGGTGACCGTTCGCCCCTAATGGTTCGGGCCTAATGGTTTAGGCCAAGCCGATACCCATGCGTTTGAACGCTTTGGCTCGTCTGCCAGAATTGTTCAGTCGGACCGGACAATGAATTGGCCTGAGCATTTAAAAAACCCAGTGCTAAATAATCAATTTTACGAAAGACGAAGGTGCTCGCGATGCGAGAGCAACGGGCGAAAAACCTAGCGCAACTTGTAGTGGTGGCAACTCTTGCGTTGGTGTCCATCCTAGGCGGCGGAGCACTTTTGGCGCAGGAAAATGCGGGAAGACAGGACAACTCGGGTAGATTGGTCACACCGTCCGATTCTCTCAGTGGCTCACTGCCAGCGAGTGACAACGGGTCTGCGACCACCAACCTGTCTACCAGTGGCGTGCGGCAAACGACCGAGTATCAACAAGCAATGGCGGTGGCGGTTCGAACCGCTGCCGCTCGTTGCCTCGAATCAGTGGTTTCTATCGAGGTCATTGGAGCGATCGGTAGCGGCGAGGGAGAGGTGGAGCGAGATGCTCCGGGTTCGGGAGTGGTCGTTGGCAAGGAAGGCTATATCCTTGCATCAAGTTTGGTCTCTGCAAGACCGAGCGCCAGTTTGATCGTGGTCCTAGGAACGGGTGAACGGTATGCTGCCAAGGTGATCGCCAAGGATGAGCACCGGGATCTTGTGCTATTAAAAATCGATGCCCCCAACGACCTTAAGGCACTCGACTTAGCCGAAGCGTCTGCAGGGGTAGTTGGTCAGACCGTGATCGCAGTGGGACGATATGGTGGGGATCGCTCACCGCTGGTGAGTCGCGGAATTCTAAGTGCGGAGCAGCGATTAGATGGAATCGCATTACAGTGCGACGCGAGAGTTTCTCCCTCTTTCTACGGTGGGCCGCTAATCGATCTCTATGGTCGCACGCTGGGAGTCTTGATTCCGGCAGTGGCGGAGGGAGGAGCAGAGTCTTCGACCGACTGGTACGATTCGGGAATCGCCTTTGCAATCCCGACCGACGTGATTGCAAACAAACTCGAGCGAATGAAGCGGGGCGAAGAGATAAAGCGAGGGATGATAGGTATTGTTGCCCGTTCAAGTGATCCATATTCCGATGGAACGGAAATCGCCGCCGTTCGTCGGCGTAGCCCAGCAGAACAAGCGGGGTTGTTGCCCGGGGATGAAGTGATCAGTGTTGCCGGTTTAAAGGTTCGTCGGCAGCTAGAGATTCGCCAAGCACTTGGACCTTACGATGCCGGAGAAACGATTTCGATCGGGTTTCGTCGAGGCGAAATCACCCAATCCGTCGATGTGACTTTAGCGTCTACCATTCCTCCGCTCGAACCCCAGCGTCTCGGATTGATCCTGTCTGAACAGGAATCGTTAGAGAGAGCGAAGCAAGCAGGCAACACGGCGCAAAACGGCAGTGCCGAGGTAGAGCAGGATCCGACTTTATCGCCAGAGACACTCGCGAATGATGGATCACCAAAAGAGGTTGAGGCAAAGACCAAGTCAGTCAGCCTTGTGATTGACGCCATCATTCCCACGACACCTGCTGATGGCGTTTTCATTCGCGGTGATCAACTAGTTTCCGTCAACGGTGCGTTGATAAGCGATGGTGATTCACTGCGCCGGCTACTGATTTCAGCCAACCCCAAGGACACGCTAGCGATCACCGTGATACGCAATGGATCGTCAGTAGACCTGCAGGTGACAACCCAGACGATCGCGGATGAAGCGTTGACCCGTTACCCTCGTGGATGGGGTGGCGGCGATGTAACGTCTCAAGAAACTACGGAGTTGAATAACGATGAAAAAAAATCCAACCAAGAAAATGCTAAGGAGAAAAATCCCATCGCCTTGAATGCGGACGTCCAAAACCGCTGGGAAGTCAGTCAGTGGAAGCTACCTGAGGCTAGCAACGCAGCGGCAGTCGCGGCACCCAAGGATGTCATCGAAACGAACCGTTTGGGACTACTAATTTTGTTAATGAACCCAGGAGCCGGCGCACCGATCACGGCTTTGGAGGATTGGTTGGAATCGGCGAGGTCAAGCGGAGTGGTGGTGTGCGCGATTGCCCCAGAGGATCAGCAGCGATGGTTACCCAAAGAGGTGGACGTGATCGCGAGATTCGCGGCTTCGCTGGCCAAGCAATACTCGATTCACCCAGAATCGGTCGCAGTTGCGACCGCTGGTGCTTTGGCTGGGGGCGATGGCGACGCAGCCGATGCGATGGCATTGGCCGTGGCTCTGTCACAGAGACAACTCTTTCACGGTGCAGCAGTCTCGACAAAGACACAACCTCCTCGAATTCGCTTACTCGAAAATGAGGGACAAGGAAGCTTTCAATTGATGCTGTCGCTCTCACCCGCTGACGAGCTTCCCCAGTGGGCGCCACCGCTGAAGCGAGCGGGTTATCCGGTTGTGACCGGCGGCGAAGTGGACCGTTTCAGCTTGTTAAGATGGGTGCGTCTCCTGCAAGTGCTTTAGCAAACCGCAACCGCCTTTCCAATTTTACTTTGTACGGCGGATAACCTTTTTGCATGGCGGATGCTGCGGATAGGGAGCATTGCAGGCGTCTTTTCGTCTTGGAGAAAGTGATGAATGCGATAAGATCAACGTCGCTGCGAGTTTCTTCCCATTCCAAAACAAATTAAGTCGATACCTTATGTTAGTTGCAGGTCAGATCTTACTCGGCCTCGTTCTTCTTGTGCTTGGTGGAGAACTACTGGTGCGAGGTGCCTGTGCGCTCGCAACCGCGTTTCGCATTTCCCCCTTGGTGATTGGCCTAACGGTGGTTGCATTTGGCACCAGCGCGCCGGAACTTGGGGTAAGTTTGCAAGCGGCATTAACCGGGAACGCAGATGTCGCGATTGGAAACGTGGTTGGCAGCAATATTGTCAATATTCTGCTTGTCCTAGGGGCATCGGCGATGATCGCCCCGCTGCTTGTCTCGCGTCAACTCATTCGCATCGATGTTCCCTTGATGATCCTATCTGCGATTGGAATGTGGGTCGCCGCACTTGATGGCGTGATTAGTCGAGTGGAGGGAGCAATCATGTTCGCTTCACTGGTTGGATATTTGGCCTACAGTATTCGCGCGAGTCGTCGCGAGAACGACGCGGTGCCCAATGAATCCAGCGACACTTCAAGTCAAGGGACCGCTGGCCTGCGGATGATTGTTCACATTGCTTTTTTCATCGCAGGACTCGCATTGTTGTCGGTCGGCTCCAGATTTTTGGTTGACGGAGCGATTGCGGTAGCCTCAAGCCTGGGTGTGAGCCAATTAGTGATTGGCTTGACTGTCGTTGCCATCGGAACCAGCTTGCCGGAAGTGGTGACCTCGATGGTGGCGAGTTATCGCGGTCAGCGGGACATTGCTGTGGGAAATGTTGTCGGCAGTAACCTATTCAACATTTGCTGTGTCTGCGGACTGACGGGCATTTTTGCTCCGGACGGAATTCCCATTGAACAGCAAGCACTCCATGTTGAACTTCCCATCATGGTCGCAGTGTCAGTGATTTGTTTTCCGATTTTTTGGGTGGGCGGAGCGATCAAGCGGTTCGAAGGTGCACTTTTCTTGACCTACTTTGTTCTATTCACGGTCTTTTTGGTGGTCTCGTCGACGAGACCTGAACAAGAAACACAGGTTGGACGATACATTTTGATGCTAGTCGTGCCTCTGACGATCATCGTGTTAGCGTTCTCGTTTTGGGATGGCAAGCGAAACCCCGCCGAACAGCAAGGTACTCCGGACAACGAGATCTAAGCAGTGCTGGAGAGCTTAGCGGGTCTGGAGAAATGGCCAATCGGGGGGCAAGCAAGAAAGATCTCCGCGGGAATCCCCCCATTAGGACTTTCCAACAACGTAGCACTACGCTATCTTCCGCAATCTTCACAACCTAAATACGGATCGTTTTCAAGACAAAGTCAGGCTGGACGGATGACAAAGGCTAAGGGCAAGACCAAGATTAAGACCCACAAAGGGACCAAGAAGCGTTTCCGCCTCTCCGCTAAAGGCAAGGCGATGCATCGCAGTAGTGGCACAAGTCACCTCGCGCAGGCTGTCTCTAGCAAGCGAAGACGAAATCTTCGAGGAACCAGTTCACTGGATACTTGCATGGAGCCGACTATCCACGCTGCTCTGAATGGTCATAGCTACTAAGAATGTAGCTAGCTCGAGAGTTCTCTCGATGGGTTACAAACCGGTGACATACAATTCGTTGTCCGGTGATAGATAAGGCGTTCACTCCTTTGACGACTCACGGTAGTCCACAAGGAAACGCTAATGAGTGTGCGGTGTTTTTAAAGATCCAACAGGGAATCCTTATTCCAGCCGTCTGGGTTTGAACTTGGCAGTGGAGACACGAATCTCCGTTCCAAGACCTGAGACCGGTTAAACCAATTATCGAAACGTTGAGGAGCAAATCATGCGTACCACCAGTGGAGTGGCTCGTAACCGATCAAAAAATCGTCTATTTAAACGCGCTAAGGGATTCCGAGGCGGTCGTGGTAAACTGACGAGAACCGTCAAAGAGACTTTGCTCCGCAGCGGCGCGTATGCCTTTCGTGACCGCCGTCGCAAGAAACGCGAATTTCGACGTCTTTGGATCATTCGTATCAGTGCAGCGGTTCAGCAGCACGAACTGCGTTACAGCGAGTTCATCCATGGTCTAAAATTGGCCAACGTAGAACTGGACCGTAAAACGCTCTCCGAAATGGCGATTCACGATCCAGCCGGATTCAAAGCGGTTTGCGATCAAGTCAAAGAGTCGTTGGCAACTGGCGCTGCATCTTAATGCGGGCAGCGTGTTGCTAGAATCAGGTCAATCCTTGGGACCGATTCTCCGATCAGATCAAACGGAAGAAGGGTCCTTGTGACCCTTTTTTTGTGCCGTTTCCTCTCTTCAACAGCCCCAACGCAAAGCCATGTCGCTTCAGGATTTCCTCTCATCACTCGACTCTTTGGTCGCCGATGCGTCTCGCGCCTTCGAGGCCAGTAGCGATCCAGATACGCTCGAAGAGGCTCGAGTCCAGTACCTTGGGCAAAAAAGCGGTGCCCTGCGAGATATTCAAAAGCAGATGGGTGGAATTGATCCGGCGGATCGAAAGACTGCCGGGATGCAGCTGAATCAGTCAAAGACTGCAATCCAAGATGCTTTCAACGAAGCAAAGTCTCGGCTTGGGCAGAACGAAGATGGCGGAATCGATTCAACATTCGATCCAAGCCTTCCTGGACACCAACCGGTGCTTGGGCACGTTCATCCTATCACCCAAACCATCGAACATCTCATGGAGATCATGGGGCGAATGGGTTTCGAGGCTGCCGAGGGGCCAGAGGTCGAAGACCCGTGGCACAATTTTGTCGCCCTGAATATCCCAGAAGATCATCCCGCAAGAGATCCACTGGATAACTTCTACCTGGCAACCGCCGGTAAAGGAAGCGTACCCGGCGAAGAAGGGTCACAGTTACTGCGCAGTCAAACCAGCACGGTGCAGATTCGGGTGATGGAAGACAAACAACCGCCGATTCGCGTGATTTCTTTGGGACGCGTCTACCGACCCGACGCACCCGACGCAACCCACTTTCCGATGTTCCATCAGATGGAAGGTTTGTTGGTTGATCGAAACGTCACCATGGCCAACCTAAAAACGGTGCTTCGCGTTTTTGCAGAGAACTACCTCGGAACCGATGTCGAGATTCGATTCCGACCATCCTTTTTTCCGTTCACAGAACCAAGTGTCGAGGTCGACTTTTACTGGAATGGTAACTGGGTGGAATTTGGCGGTGCGGGGATGGTAGATCCCAACGTGTTCGAGGCCGTTGGTTACGATCCAGATGAATACAGCGGATTCGCCTTTGGCTTGGGCGTTGAACGACTCTGCATGCGGCGTCATGGAATCACGGACATTCGTGATCTCTACAGCGGCGATCTCCGCTTTTTAAAGCAGTTCTAGGCAAGTAGCCGGTTTCTCAAAAATTGCTCGTCAGCTCCAATGGCTCAGCAGTCGGAACTAAGGGTCCGTTGGGTGCAACACGCTGCCAGAAAACCTACGGCGTCTTCGATGACGAAAATGATTTGATGATCGCTCAGTGCTCGCCATTCTAATTAGGCTGAGACTCGCACGGCATCAAATTCAAATAGACGTTCCAGACGTGTCAAAGCGAGAACGTCTCGAACCGTTTTCGGCACGTTCCCCAAAATAAGGCTGATACCGCGACGACGAGCTTCGGTGTGGATTTTGATGAGTTCGTTAAGCCCAATGCTGGTGATCTTTTCGATCCACTGGAAATCAAGCATGACGTCCAGACAGCGACCTTGTGCCTGATTTTCATCCGCAAGGTCATTTAATTTTCCCGTGACATCAACACAGGAGCCAATCTGATTGAGGTGATCCTGCTCGAGAGTAATGATATTCTCAGTCGTCTCGGAAGGATTGCTCTGGTCCGGCACGGCGAATCTTTGCTCGTCTGTAGAGTCTGGAACACGGAGCCTGAGAACTGACGCCTCGAACCCCCAAACATCACACGAATGGTATCGCGACCAACACCTCTCCGCAACGAGAACGCAATTCAATCAGTGCTCTTCAGTCATTTAGGAGAAATAAACGCCCTTGTCGCTCGGTAAGGGAAGCTTTACCGAAAAGAAAAATCACGCGGAACGTTTTGCCTGGCGAATCATGGCAACAGGTACCGGCTTGGTTTGCGGCAAGCGTTGGGTGTCGCATTGTGACAAGAACACGCCCGAATAGCGACTGAGGCTATTTTTTTCCGCGGCAGACAAAGTAGACAACGTTAGCAATGACGATGGAGATCAACATGGCGACGGTATCCCACAAGAGGATTGCGATGCAGGATTGCCTGCGACAATCGATTCAAAAATCAGTAGACGATTACTCTTTTGAAAGATCGGCCAGACTGACAGCAGGGTTCAGCATTTTGGCTTACTCAGCTAGTTGCCTCATCCACTGGGACGTATCGTCACTGTAACTCGCATGATCGGAACCGACTCTTCGTCAATGACGCATCCGGAGCCGGGTGCCGGACTTGTATGCAGGCAGAGGTAACGTGAGAAAAAATGATCTGATTGCCAAACGAACCGGTCGCTCGCGACTGGGAGGGAGTGGTGCGAGCGACCGATTCGAAAAGGCTTTGTTAGACGCGAAACATGAGCGGCGTTTCAGGACTCTTACCGAACCGGCAAACATCAAATGGTTGCCGATGAGACAATCCGAGGGAAAGGGATTCGCTCGAGGAAAGAAAACGCAGCTTGGAGAAATGCGACCTAACGGCTAGGAGTTAACGATTATGGGGACGAAGACGGCGTACTTTAGCGACGACGAATTGCAACGGCATGGCTGCACATCACAACGCCCGTCGTCATCACTGCCAAACCGAGCCAGTTAGGCGGTTGCACTTTCTTTTTGGGCTCAGGGTGAACGGTCAGCAGTAGTGAAGTCATACTCGCTCGTGCGGCAACCTGCTCGGATTTCGAGAACCTCGCCAGAGCTCGCGTCGCCCCCTCACTAAGGACGAACGAATCAACCATTTGAAGTTGGATCCCCAACAGTAGAACAAGTCCACCTGCGAGGAAGTAGTTTTTCCAATGAAAAAACATTTCAGATCATCCTGCGATTTTTCGCTTAAGTTGATTGCGTTGCATTTAGGCTCGTCCTGCATTCCGATGGTGTTGCGAGGATGCCCGGTACGAGAAATGAATCGGCTTGCCGATCTGTTTTTTTTAACCACATGGATGAGAAACCTATCGCGATCGATATGACGATGTTTCCAGCGGGAACGATCGTGTCACTTGGTTCTGCGGCGCTAGCGTTGTTGGAGCGGGATTGCTCAGAATCTGGGACGCTCGCTGCTTTCCCTCAAGGTGATGCTAACGACCGTCTTGCCCGCAACTTTGATGCGCATCTTGGATCCGTACATTTCATCCGCAGCAAGTATTCGACGTGTGAAAGACTGCATTAGGAGCCATTGCAATTAACGGCTCGTCGCCTCAAACCACAGCCAAGACGGTTGTCGGAACTTTTCCGGGAAATTCTTCAAACCGAAAGAATCACACAAACACCGCGCATAATCTTTCGGTCGTGTGAATTAGGTCCACCAATGTGACGGCGTCGGCGATGGCACCGACAAAGCAGGAGGAAAAGCAGAATCGACGAATCAATCAAACAGAATCTGAGAAGAGCCTAGAGAGGACAATAGGGGCCAGAATCAATATCGAATCAGTCGTGGGGCAAAAGCAGCCAACCGTACTGAATCCAACGGATTACTGACGGGGAACAAAATTACTAAAAAATCCTTGGACAGATTCTTGCAGAGGATTCATCGCCGATTCACCCAGAAGGTGGGTTTGGTTGCTCTGCATAATCGCCGCAGCGACCGATTGATGATCCAACCAATCGTCTGGCTGGAACTCGCGAGTATCAACGTAGATTTCTTTAAGATTATTGGACAACTTGGGAACGAGATAAAAGCCATCATCACCTCGCACCACATGGTAGTGCGACGCAACGTACATCATGATGACACCGGTCAGGACGCCAAAGGCAAAGCGAGACACAACAATCCTCGATCAAGTCGTAATCAATGAAGACTCATACCGTAATGAACTATACGCCTTTACCCGTTATTCCGGCAAGAGAAACCATTTTTCGTGGCAAATTGGCCAAATTTCTAGGTATTTAAGGACCGGTTAGTCCAGCTTGGCGAGCCACTCGCTGCCAAAAGAAACGATTCCCCGCCAACACTCTGGTAGGCAGCAGTTGTGGGACGAACCCGTTCTGGGATCTTGTCCGTTTTGATGCAGTCCCCTCCATACAAGCCGGTGACGCTCGCTTATACTCCTTTTATGAAATCAAATCGAAATCGAAAATCGGGCGGAAGAACATCGGTCAGCAAAAGCTCCGGCGGGAACAGCAGCTCAAAAAATGCGAGGAAAAAAGCAGCCACGCCAACTAAATTGCGGATCATCGGCGGCGATCATCGTGGGAGGCTGATTGATTATCACGGCGATGATTTTACCCGTCCGATGAAAGACAACATCCGAGAAAATCTGTTTAACATCCTCGGTCCAGCCATCCGCACGCGATTGGCTTTCGATCTTTTTGCTGGAACCGGAGCGTTGGCGTTTGAATCGCTCAGTCGCGGTGCGCGGTCTGCTGTCCTCGTCGAGCAAAACAGGCAGGCTGTTCAGTTCCTGAAAAAAACAAGTGAGACAATAGGTTTGGATGAACGCGTCACCATCATTCACGGCGATGCATTTCTGGCGGGTGCGGCGCAGTTGTCAGCCCCCGACGATGACACTCCTTGGGTGGTTTTCCTCTGTCCGCCCTACGCACTCTGGGATTCCATGCTGCCGGAGCTCAAGGGTCTAATTGCGAGGTTTTTTGAGCACGCTCCGATTGGCAGCGTCTTGGTTGCTGAGACGGAAAAAAGCTTTGACCCCGAGCGTCTACCCAAAGCGAACTGGGATTTTCGCGTCTATGGAAACACTCGATTAGGTTTTATAGAAAGCGAAGCCGTGTGCGGACTGCGACTGTAGGTGGACGACAAATGCGGCAAGACAGCCGGAACGGATCATGATTGATCGAAGCGGATGATTCTGCCTCGCCAAAGATTGACGATTGCCTGCAATGCTCGTGCTATGACGGATTCTCAGCTTGTCGGCGTTAGCGGGATCGAGTGGTTTTGGTCGCACCAAAAAATCAAGGAACATTTGACTGCTTGGTTAACCGATGTACTGCGAAGATGAGTCGCTGCTATCGCATTTTTCATCGCCCACCGAGGAATGCGATAAGGAATGCGACAAAATAGCTTCGGCCGAATCGATCACTCGTGTTCCGATGGACTAACATGGAACCAAGTCGATCGGAAAAACGTATCACTGAAAACACGTTTGATCATTGCCTTTACCTTGGAATCATCATGTTACTCCGGCAGTCCCTCTCAGACAAAGTGATTTACCGAGCGATTCTTTCGTCACTGGCAATGGCGTTTCTGTTCGTGGGGCAAACCATCGCGCAAGAACCATCAGACGAGGACGTTTCGTTACCCCCGAGCGATTCCATTACCTCTGAGCCGGCTGAGCCTCCCTCGGATGCGGAGCTAGCAGCGGCATCCACTTCCACGCCAAACGCAGCAGAGGGAACGCCGCAAGAGTTGCCCGAGGGTTATCAGGAAGAACTCGACCGCAGAATTCAGTTGTTCCGAGATTTAAGAATCGAGCTAGAGGACGCGATAACCAAGCAACGCGAAATCTACATTCGTTACGCCAACCGCGAGCAGTATGGCCCAGAATTCCGTCGTGCCTACTCGCAGCAACGCAACCGTGCTCGTGTGATGATGAGCAAGGTCTATGATGCCGCGTTAGATGTGCTGAGGATGGGATTCGATCAAGAAGCGATTACTTACATGGTGACGATGCTGCAACATCGCCACAGCATCGGGGTTTATGACAACGAAACGCTAGAAGGTGCTGCAAGGTTGATTGATGGCGGATCAAACCTGCAATACATGTTCGAAATTGCGGCTCGCTCGGCAATCGTTTGCGGTCAATTCGACATGGCAAAGCAATTGTATGAAGCGTTGCCCAATGAAGACCAAAAGGAGGTGGATTTACGACTGGAATTCACACTCGAAGACCTCAAACAAGAATTTGAAATCGAGCGTAAGAAACGTGAAGCCGAGTTCGAGGCGGATAACCTACCTCGCGTTCAATTCAAGACAACTCAGGGTGACTTTGTTGTCGAATTGTTCCTCGATCAAGCTCCCTCCGCGGTTGCTCACTTTATCCGCTTGGTGGAAGAGGGCTTCTATGATGGCAAGGATTTCTTTCAGGTAATCGAGCATCTACTGGCGTTGGCGGGTGATCCAGATTTTGAGCCAGGCGATCCAAGTGTGCGATTTTTAGTGGATGAGCATCAGCGACCCGATGCCCGCTCTGGCATGCGAGGGTCCTTGGTAATGGCGAAGGTACCTCGTGAAGGTGAATCGGAAGAAAACTTTTACCCTAACTCCGCCTCCAATCAATTCGCCATCCTTCTAACCCCCATCGTCAACGCCCAAAAAGATCAGACCGTTTTTGGTACGGTGATCGAAGGCATGGAGACCATCTCTCGTCTGAATCGCGTCGATCCGCATCAAGAAAAAAAGAAGGGTGAAGAGCAGGTGCCCGCGGATAGCATTATCGAGGCAACCGTCTTGAGACGCCCTGATTCTCTGCCAGATCCGATCTACGTTAATTAGGGACGACCGAGAACACCGCAGGCACAAATTGCATCCGATTTGAAAACCCAACGGCAGCAGCGAAAGCCTTCACACAACCGACAAAGTCAATCGTGACGGCAAGCTGAGTGCCAATGCATCATCCTTCAGCGTGATTCACACATTACGATGGCTGGTTGCTTGAAAGACCAGATGCTGTTGGCAAGTGGCACTTTACAGGAGTGAATCGAGTTCATCCGTCAGCGTCTTGAATCTCTCGAGCGTCGTCTTGACCGGCTCAGGGCTCGACATGTCGACTCCCGCGTCACGAAGCAACTCAAGTGGGTCCTTGCTACAACCACCTTTGAGGAAATTGAGGTAGTCACTCAATTCTTGGGCTCCACCTTCAAGCACTCGTCGCGACAGAGCCACTGCTGCGCTAAGCCCCGTGGCATACTTGTAAACGTAAAACGCTCGGTAAAAGTGTGGGATCCTAAAGCATTCCAAGTCAAGCGATTCGTCGATGACAAAGTCTTGTCCAAAGTAAGCCTCCAACAGCTCTCGATAGACCTGTTTAAACGATCGAACGGTTAATGGCTCACCCGCCTCTGCCATCTCGTGGGTTCGTTTTTCGAATTCCGCGAACATCGTTTGACGGACCACAGTCGCCCGAATGCTGTCGAGTTCATTGTTGATCAGGTACGCACGCTCCTGATCGTCCGAAGCGTTATTGAGTAGATGTTCGGTTAACAATTGCTCATTGAACGTGCTGGCGACTTCCGCAACAAAGATCGTGTAGTTGTAATATTCAAACGGCTGATGCTTTGCAGAATACCAACTATGCATCGAGTGCCCTGCTTCGTGCGTCAACGTGAACACATCATTAAGCACCTCTGGCTTGAAGTTCATCAAGATGTACGGCGCACCATCAAATGACCCGCAACTAAACGCGCCACTCTGCTTACCGCGATTCGGATAACGATCTGCCCAGCGTCCCCGAAGTCCCGCTTCGAGGGTTGTCGTGTACTCTTGCCCTAGTGGCTGGAGAGATTCAATCACAACATCGACCGCTTGATCCCATGAATGTGTCTTATCTAGATTGCTGAGGATCGGGACGTAGGTATCGTAATGGTGTAAGGATTCAAGCCCCATTTTGCGTCGACGCACATCCAAGTAATGATGCACCGAGGGCAGTGAGTCTCGCACGGCTTGGATCAGATTGTCATAAACATCAATCGGCACATTATCAGGATAGAGGGCAGCTTCGAGACTGCTGCTATAGTTTTTGACACGTGCGTAGTAAACATCCCGATGGATACTACCCGCTAACGTTGCAGCCAAAGTATTTTCGTGTGAAGCGAACTGCTCGTAATATTGATCAAATGCTTTCTTGCGAATGTCTTGATTAGGATTGATCAAAAATTGACTAAAGGTCGCGTGTGATAACTCAATCGCGTTCCCTTGGTGATCTTCTATTTCACCAAAGCGTAGATCGGCATCATTCAATTGCCGGAATGCGTTACCGGCGGCAGATGCCATCTCGCCTTGCATGGCCAATAAGCGTTCTTCTTGATCAGAAAGCGTATGCTTGCGATACCTGAGAAGACGCTGCAGCTGCAATCGAAACAGGCTCAGTTGCTCATCCTCGAGCATCGTGTCGATCGTTGTCTCAGGAATTGACATGATTTCCGGACGCATGTAGCTGGACGCTTGCCCCGCACGAACCGCAAGATTTTGAAATCTCGCCTTCATTGCCTGATAGTCGCTATTCCCTTGATCCTCCGTGGTTTTCAGGAAAGCGTAAGTACCAAGACGTTCCGCGATGCGATCAAACTCGCTGTCAAAAGATAATGCTGCAGCCAGTGTTTCTGCTGATTCACCAAGTTTCCCTCGATAGTTTTCAAAATCGGGAATGAGGGAATCGAGTCGCTGAAAATCGACCTCCCACGACTCGTTGTCAGCATAAAGACTCGAAAGGTCCCAGCTATCTGCGGTTTGAACGGATTCTCGGGAGGGCAATTGATTCGTGGTCATCCGGCGGTTGATCGATTTGAAAAGAGGAAAGCGTTGATGTAATCCTGTCACATCACGAGGCTACATTTTGCCTCGGGACACTGACAAGGGAACTCAATGGCATTTGCAACGGATTGCTTACAGTAGTTCTAGAAACGCTCGCATCCATGCTGGATGGGCGGGCCATGCGGGTGCAGTCACGAGATTGCCATCAACGTGGGCGGAGTCCATGGTGTCGGCGGGCGGAACGTACTTGCCTCCTGCCACAGTGACCTCTGGACCCACAGCGGGATAGCAACTGCAGTGCCGATCTTTCAACAACCCAGCTGCAGCAAGAATTTGCGGTCCATGACAAATTGCCGCTATCGGCTTGGACGCCTTACCGAAATGCTGGACGATCTCGAGCACTCGTTGATTCAGACGTAGGTACTCCGGTGCTCGTCCACCGGGAATCACAAGTGCGTCGTAAACTTCGGGTTCAACTGCATCGAAATCCGTGTTGATCGCAAAGCGATGTCCGGGCTTTTCGCTGTAGGTTTGATGCCCTTCAAAATCGTGAATTGCGGTCGCAACGCTGTCACCGGCCGATTTGCCGGGACAAATGGTTGCCACGTCGTGCCCCGCGCAAAGCAAAATCTGCAACGGCACCATGGCTTCGTAGTCTTCGACAAAATCACCGACGATCATCAAAATTCGCTTACCGCCTGCACCTAGGCTCATCATGTTTGCTCTCTATTGGAAAGGTGGATTCTAAATGTACGCAGTCATTCGAAAATGACGATCTCAATGAATTGGCGGTTCTCGCGTCCAAAAACCGGTAAGCACTCCGCTGGGTGTCTAATCTTACTTCGCCTTAGATCCGTCCACTTGAGGCAGATATTAGAGAGGAATCCAAGCGATTTGATTACCGATGCCCCGTATTATGGGACGGTTGAATCATCCTGCAACGTGAGTTGAGACCGCATTGACTTCTGAATGGCTTTTATTCGAAACACAAATCCTCTTTCCCCACCTCCTGAACCGCCTGGCGTGACCATGGGGCTTCCCTTGAAAGGACTCCACTCACCCGCAGATGAGGGGGTAAAATC
>Ga0181563_10002094_pt1 | contig 19376 bp, 14 predicted proteins | sample 011ome_25_FD_133759 | JGI IMG/M metagenome (GOLD analysis project Ga0181563, IMG submission 133759) | Coastal salt marsh microbial communities from the Groves Creek Marsh, Skidaway Island, Georgia - 011512CT metaG (megahit assembly) | ecosystem: Environmental > Aquatic > Marine > Intertidal...
CGGCGGCCGATACGGCGGTGGTGGTCGTGATGGCGGCGGCGGTGGCCGTTACGGTGGTGGTCGACGCGATGGTGGCGATCGCTATTAGTTGCCGCAATCTCCGGTGAGATTCATCGTGAGAAGCAAACGAAATTTCTAGGGGATCGGTTTAGTCGCCGATCCTTTTTTGTTGACAGGGCAGAAGCCTTCCGCAATGTCCTTCGTCATCTTTGGATGCAAACCTCATCCTACTGACTCCGGATCACTCGTTATCGCCAGATCGCGAAAGTCGATGGGTGCGCGATGCCGATGTGATGGTTCAGACGCGTTTTATTTGCCGTTAGCGATACTGCTGAGCGTAGCTTCGGATGTCCTTCTCTAGTTCACCCACTCTTTGCTCGAGTCGTTGAGAGGCAATGTCGATGTCTGCAGATTTTTGCGAGGGAAGTCGTGTGAAAACGTACAGTTTGATTTTGGGTTCGGTTCCACTAGGTCTTACCGCAACATAGTTTCCTTCGTCTTCGAGATCTAAGATAACGAGGTTGCCCTTGGGGCCAGCGAGTGTGGACTTGACGTTGCTAGAGGTTTGCGTTGTTTCACCAGCTTGATAGTCTCGTATCTGTTTGACTCGCAATCCTGCCAAGCTTTCGGGTGGGTTGTCTCGGAAAGCCTTCATTAATCGTTTAATGGCGGCCATGCCCTCGCTTCCTTCCATTACCAGGTTGATCAACTCCTCGCGGTGGTAACCATGTTTGCGATAAAGATCACACAGGTATTCATGAAGCGATCGGCCCTCTGACTTCAATGCAGCAACCAGTTCACTCATTAGCATGGATGCGACTGCTCCGTCTTTATCGCGGCAGTACTGACCGATCAGATAACCATGGGATTCCTCGGTGCCAAAAACAAAAAGTTCCGGCCCTTTTTGATCCATGACTTGGGCGATGTACTTGAATCCAACGAGAAGATCCCCTTCGCAACGCACTCCGTAGTGTTCGGCGATGCGCCGTGTAAGCTCCGAAGTGACAAGTGTTTTCACGACATAATGATCTGGGCTCAATGTGCCTTCAATCGCTCGGCGGCTGAGAACATACTCCGTGAGCATTGCACCGATTTCATTCCCCGTAAAGGTGCGCCACGGTCCGCTGGTGTCAGGACTGATGGGTGCGGCGCAGCCAATACGATCGCAATCAGGATCGGTAGCCAGAATCAAGTCAAAACCTGAAGCTCTCGCATGCTCGATAGGGGCATCGAAAACCGCCTTGTTTTCTGGATTCGAAACGTGACCGGGGACATTCGGAAAGTCACCGCTTGGTTCGCGGTGTGGTTCATAAATCTGAACCGCTTCAAAACCATCGCGTTGTAACAGGGGCACCACCGCGGCTGAGCCGACGCCGTGTAGAGGTGTGTAGAGGATCATGGCATCTCGGGGACCGTCAAAGGAACAGGCAGATGCAGCATCGAGGTAGGCGGCGTCAACCTCGTCCGTAACAATCTCAATTTGATTATTTGCCAACGCTTCGGCAAATGGAATCGAAACGATTTCCTGACAAGTCATTACGCGATCGATAATTGCTTGATCATGCGGAGGCAAAACTTGTGCGCCACTTGACCAATAGACTTTCACTGCGTTGTCACTTGGTGGGTTATGGCTGGCGGTAACCATGATTCCACAGTCGCAGTTTTTATATCGAACAGCAAATGAAAGTTGTGGCGTTGCTCGATAATCATCAAGCAAATAGACCTTGAATCCCGCTGCCACCATGATGCCCGCACAAAGTTCCGTAAAGTGACGCGAGCGATGTCGGGTATCGTAAGCAATCGCGCAGGAAAGTCCTTCGGTTCTCCCTGTGAACTCGCGCACGTAATTTGCAAGACCTTGGGCGCTTTCGCCGATGGTGCGATCATTAATGGCGTTGGAGCCGATCGGGTACATGCGACCGCGACGTCCTCCGGTTCCAAAAGGAATGATCGTCCAAAATGCATCATCAAGAGCCTGCCATTTCTCTTGTTGGATGTGTTGCAGTAATTCCGTTTGGTAATCTTGGTATCGCGATTGTGTGAGCCATGCGCGGATGTTTTCCGTTGCGGTCTCGCTGATTCTTCCATCGCAGGTAGCTTGATCAACAGCGGTCAATGCGGCTTGAATGTTTTCGGTTGCGCTCATGGTTTTTCGACTCGGGGTGAGGCGGGTTTAGTGGTTCGGAAATGAATGCCGAAACTTTGGCTCAATCAGCCGCGCAGGGGCGATGACTTCGAGTTTGTGATTGTGTTCCATCAGGCGGCTTGGGGGCAAGGCTTGATTCGCGAAGCGGCGAGTTGAAATCGTGCTTACTTTGTCCTAACGGGATTTCCAACGGATGGGCTCAACGGTGGATTGACTTGGTGTTCTTGGGGACTCACTGGTTCGGATGATTCCGGTTCGGATGATTACTGGGTCATGCAATCATCAATTTAGGTTTGCGGCATATATGCGCCGTGGCCGTTTGTAAGGCACTCCGGCTTGGCTGAAAGCATTGGCCACCAGCGCCATGAGGAACCCGGGTTAATCGTTAGGGACGTTCTTTTCGGCATGATTGATACCGATCACGCAGTCTGTTGTGGGTTGATAAGGGCTTCTTTGACTTTGAACCGTGGTTGCTAGTTTACGATCCTTGAGTGCGTTGTCGGCGTAAGCTTGCCGTGATTGCCGATTGCTAATCGTGCGGCCACTTTGTCATTGATCGATAACGTCACGTTGTGAGTGGACGGAGTATAAAACCTCTGTTGGGTGTCGGCTTATTGAAGTCGACAGGGTGAGCAGTTCGGAATCGATGGGGCCAAAGAATCGATGAGTGGTTTGATTATCAGTGTTAGCGGTTTGCGGGGAATTGTTGGGCAGGATCTGACACCGGACATCGCCGCGCGCTTTGTTTCAGCCTACGCGTTACAGTTGCCACCCGGGCCCATCCTTGTCGGACGGGATGGCCGAGAAAGCGGGCCAATGCTGAGTCGGGCGATCATTGCAGCGTTGATGGCTTGCGGAAGGCAATGCGTTGACGTCGATGTGATTTCAACACCAACCCTCGGCGTTTTGGTGCGAGAGCGCGGCGCGGTGGGAGCCGTTCAGATTTCGGCTAGCCATAATCCTCCACCCTATAACGGGATCAAATTGTTTGGTGCCACGGGACGTGTGCTCGATGCGACCACTGGCGCTAAGGTACGTGACGCGTTCATGGCTAATGAAACGTCATGGGTGCCGTTTGATCAGATTGGTCACGTCTGCGTTGACGAGGATGCTCACTCGGCCCATTTACGAGAGGTCTTGGCAACTGTGAATGTTGCACGGATCCAGCAAAATCGTTATCGCGTTTTGCTTGATAGTAACCACGGTGCAGGTGGTGTCCTGGGGGCAAGGCTACTGAAGGAGCTAGGCTGTGAAGTCGTCCACCTCGGAGCCGATCCGACAGGGAAATTTGCACACGTTCCAGAGCCTACTGCGGTGAATCTTGTCGACGTTGCAAAGCAAGTGAGAGACACGAATTGTTGCGTTGGATTCTGCCAAGATCCTGATGCGGATCGTCTAGCACTGGTCGATGGTGATGGACGCTACATCGGAGAGGAATATACCCTGGCGCTGTGTGTTCAGCGAGCACTTGCGGATCCCGGAACCCGCGGCACGATTGTGATCAATGGCGCCACCAGCGGGATGAGTGAGCGACTTGCGGCAAAAGCCGGAGTTCAATCACTTCGTAGTGCGGTGGGGGAAGCGAATGTGGCCGATATGATGATCGCTAACCAGGCAAGTTATGGGGGCGAGGGGAATGGCGGGCCGATCGATCCTCGCGTGGGCTATGTGCGTGATTCCTTTGTTGCCATGGCACAAGTTCTGGATTTGATGGCTGCGACGCAGCAAAGCCTCGCTGAGCTCGCTGATGCGTTACCCAAGTTGCACATTCATAAAGCCGTCGTCAGTCTCGATACACAGCTGCTCCCACAACTCTTCGAGAAACTCACGCAACGATTCTCAGATGCCGAAGCTCAGACCGGTGACGGACTTCGCCTCGCTTGGAATGATCGTTGGCTTTTGGTGCGTGGCAGTAATACCGAGCCAATCGTTCGGTTGATTTCCGAGGCGGATGATCAGCCGACAGCAGAAAAATTATGCGACGAGGCTTCCAGCCTTATCCGTGAGCTTTTAGCGAAGTAACGTCGCCTTTTTTTTGTGCGATTCACTCGCGATTCACGCTCTGGTTTTTGCTGCAACAAGTCAATCTTTTACGAATTCATCTACGATCCACGGTTTTACTAGAGGCCACACAAAGTAGGGTTCAAGTGACTCGGATCGGTTGCAGGGGTACGATGAGAGAAGATGCGATGAGAGAAGACATGGGGTCTTTATGTATTGGCTAACCACCCCAAGCGACTTTGGTTGCTTCTTTCATCCTGCACGTTCGAATGCGTGAGTTCGTAAGCTAGTTCGACGTTTTATCAGAAAACGTTTGCCACTCATTTGATTCTAAGGCACGATCAAAGAAAGCTACCTCATCGATGCTGCCTTGCCAGTTGTCTTGTGAATCGCTACGCCCGCCAATGAAGTAGCTGGTGACTGATTTGGCCGGCGGAGAATCCATGGTCGCATCAATCTCTGGATTTGACTGGCCGTCAAGGTAAATGCGTATCCGATTGCTTTCTCGAACCACAAGTATCTGATGCCACCGCCAGCGATTGAGCGTGGATGTGCCGACCAGTGGCTCGTCATTCCCAATTTGGAAAACGAGGTGACCGGGATCGGTATCGCTTCCGCCCACTCCGAGATGCTCACCAAAATCGCTCGTTGCATGTGCGTGGTCGCGAGAGAAAAGCCAGCCACTTGTTCCCCTTGCGTCGTTGGGCATACCATTCCAGACGTTTAGCAAAATACTGTAGGAATCACCGAGGGTGTTGATGGCTGTTCGAACCCTTCCACCAGCTAGGTGAATACAGCGATTGATTTGGTGGGGCTGAGTGAATCCCTTGTTCTGTGGACCTTCGAGAAAGAAGCAGACGTCACCTTCGTAGGTTCCGTGATGTTGATGAGGGGAGACGTCGATCGCGACAGGTGCTTCGGATTCTGAGAATCGCCAGTACGCAAGCGGCCTCTGCTTCAGTATGGCCGAGGCAGTCGTTCCGAAGCTTTCTCGGTAGGGACGGCGAGGAGCGTCGCAAACCTTTTCGAGTAGCCCGAGATTGGTGGAGACGATTCTTGGTTCTGCGGTCACCTCTAGCCCAGCGGATCTTGCAGCCCATGTGTTGTAACCACCGAGACGATGTTGCTCCGGTGGTGGAATGTAGCCGTCGGCGCCGTTGGCAAGTTCGATGACCATCGTGTGTTGCGCAGGACTTTGGTGTTTGATTTTCAGACCGGTCAGTGCGTAGGTTTCATTGGGCGTGGTTGCGATGGCAAACCGCCCGATTCTTATTGCCTGCACTAAAATTTCTGTCTCTTTTAAATCGTTAAGCAGCAATTGCTCTCTAGCGTAGACCTCGCGAGTGTCCTTGGGGGTATTGTTTTCAATCTTCTCGACGATCGCCTGTGACCATTCAAGCCTTTGTAGGTCAGGGGTTCGGTAATCCATTGGTAGTTCGGCTTGAGCCATCTTGAGATCTTTGGCAGTTTCGAACTCAATCGAGTCGTATAGCTTAGTCGCAACAGCGAGAAGCCCCTGTGTGTAGCTCTCGATCGTGCTGTTGTCCTCGCCGTTCCACGTCATGTAGTCTCGTCTCCAGATGTCACCACTGCATCCATGAGACATGATGCCGACAAAATTGGTTTCTTGGTGATTTTTTGTGACATGTTGCTGAAGTCCATCGCAGAATAGCCCAAAGTAATCGGCACTAATGGGTTGATCGCTGAAATAGTGCATCGAGAAGTTGGCGAGGGCAGCGATTGGTTTGCCATCGATGGATTCGAAAGCGAGGATCGAAAGTTCCGGATCCTCGGGGCCAGAGGGGCCGGTGACCGAATCAAGATCTTTCGCCGCATGCATGTTGGCTCGAACCGTTGGATTTCCAAAAGGGTCATCCTCGACTCGGTCGGGTCGGCGAACCCATCGCCGGAGCGCGGTAAACGACTCCGCATCGGTTGACCCCCAGCCTACCTTGGCCGGTTGTAAACGGCTGTATGCCTGAGTGATTGCGTCGGCGATCCGTTCACGAACGAAAGGTACGTAGTTCGGATCTGGTTCGGTGCCAAGTGCGCCGAACGAGGAGGGTGCTGAATGGGTGTGGGTTGCCGAGACAAGGATGTTTTCCGGCTTGATTCCTGTCCTTGCAGAGGCCCGCTGCTTTGCATCATCGAGCAGAATTCGAGGCAGCATACAACTGTCAACGACGACGATGGCGATTGACTCTTTTCCATCACTGACTGCGATCGCTCTGGCGTTGATGGTTGTTTTGATTTGGTTCGCATCGCGAGAGAGCATTCCGCCATTGACGAGAACCGGCAACTGGGTTGGCGTAATATCAACAATCGCTGCTCCTGCATTGATTGCCCCGATCGCTTCTTGAGGCGAAACCAGCAGTTGGGTAATTAGGAATCCACAAAGGGACAGTAGCAATCGCGAGCCGCATGCCGTGCATTTTTGCATCGTGTTCGATTCCGAATGGAGGGATTCAAGGAATCACAGGTTGATCGTGATTCGCTGCCTTGGGGCGTTCGAAGACGCCTGATTCTAACCGTTTCGCAGTAGCAAGTTTTGCAGAACGCGGGCGAATCTCGGTGGAATTGACTCTCGCCGTGGGGGTATTGTTCGGCGGAGAAGACTTTTGGGGAACGGTTCGATGCCCAAACCCCAATCGGCGCTGTGTGAGTTAGCAACTACAATCCGCCGCCCCGGATTCAAAGAAGCATCCGGTTTCACACATGTCGGTTTTGACAGCCTGTTTTCGGCGTCACCAAGAACTTGCGTTCAGGAATCGCTTGGTTCAATTGCAGGCGGTTATTGTTGGCTTTGCGTAGCGAATCAGGCACTGTTGTGGTCGCGTTTGATCCGGTATGGTTTGTCCCTGCCGCTATTTTTCAACTTATTGGTTTCGCTATTATGTCATCGCGTCGACGCGCCCGAGAAATCGTCCTACAGATGCTATACGAGGCGGACGTCAATGGTACAAGAGATACCGAGGCGATGCATCGATTCATTCGGTCGCGAATGCAAGGTCATCGCGCGTTGACTGATTTTGGCATTCAGTTACTTGAAGGGACTTTGAGTGCTCGCGATGAGGTGGATCAATACCTCGGTAAACTCGCAATTGGTTGGTCTTTATCGAGAATGGCAGTCGTCGATCGCAACATCATGCGTCTGGCCGCATACGAGATGCTGCACAAGGTCACGCCAGGTCGCGTTGCCATTAATGAGGCGGTTTTGCTGGCCAAGCGATATGGCGAGGCAAACAGCCCAAAGTTTGTTAACGGCATCTTGGATCGGCTGATGAAACAGATTGAGGCAAGTAAGTCGGCCGAGTGAAGGACCTGCTACTTTTGGCAACGTCGTGATCTATCTTTACCGGGCGATCGACATCACCACTGGGTGATGATTGATTTCTTGTTTTTTCGCCACGGCAGAAGTTGCCGACGCTGCACTTGGTCCCGCCAAGACACGATCTTCAGGATAATTCAGCGGGGCCGGACATGCAAAACGCTCGGACATATGACTGGCCATGGCAACACATAGTGCCCTGACAACACAACTGGCCCGGGTGATACAGAGTGCCCGGGCAAAGAAACGGGTTTCCGCGTTGCCGAGAGTCTGGATACTCGTTGTGAATTTTTCCAGATTGGCGACGGAAGTTTAGAAGTTGGAGAGGCAATCGAGGAGTCGATCAACTTCTTCGTGGGTGTTGTAGTGGCAAAGGCCGACTCGCACCATTCCCTCCGGTTCGACGCCCAGTTTCTCGGTCAGGGGAAGGGCGTAGTAGTTTCCGTGCCAAACAAAGATTCCAGCGTCGGCGAGCCTTGTAGCGATCTCTTTGGGCGAAAAACGCTGGTGCGTGATGGACAGTGTCGGAAGTCGCTCGATGAGGCGAGAGGGGTCGGTGATGCCCCAGATTTTGATCTCGGGCAATTGTTGCAGACCAGCGATAAGCGTTGCGATCAAGCCTCGCTCGTAGATACATATCGAGTTCATCGAAGAGGCAATTCGTTCTCGTCGAGTGGTGGCTGTCGGTTGGTCACCCGTGTCTCGCGAGGTGGTTTGGTCAATTGATGCGAGGTATTCAATGGCCGCGAGAGTTCCAGCAATGCACTCGTGATTCTGAGTGCCCGTCATCCAGCGACCGGGAATTGAGGACGGTGAGGTTCGCAATTTGTACGGTTGAAACGTCTCAAGGAGTTCTCGTTTTCCGTACATCATCCCGACATGCGGCCCAAAGAATTTGTAAGCACTACAGGCTAGGAAATCGCAGCCCCAATCGTCGACGTCGATCAGAGCGTGAGGTGCGTAATGCACGGCATCGAGGAAGGAGATCGCACCGACCTGTGCTGCCCAATGGCAGATTTGTTTGACGGGATTGATGGTGCCCACCGCGTTAGAGGCGCATCCAACGGCAACCAACCGCGTTCGCTCGGAAATATTTTCCTGGTATTGTTCCAAGCGAAGCGTGCAGTCATTGGGATTCACATCAATGGTCTTGACCGTAACACCTCGGTCGCGTGCGGCGAGAATCCAAGGCGTAAAATTCGCGTCGTGTTCGAGATGGCTGAGAACAATTTCATCTCCCGGTGACCAAGTCTGCGAAATGGCCCTAGAGATTGCAAACGTCATCGTGGTCATATTGGCCCCAAACGACACCGTCTCGGGCTCTCTTGCCCCGAGCAGATCGGCCGCTGCCTGATGTGCTTGCTCCAGCATTTCGTCGCTGTCTAAGCTGGTTTTGAATAATCCGGCGTGGTTTGCGTTGTGATGAATCAGGTAATGGCTGATCGCGTCAATGACCGACTTGGGGACCTGTGTTCCTGCGGGGCCATCAAAAAACGCTACCGGTTGTCCGTTGTGCTCCCTCGCGAGTGCTGGAAATTTTTCGCGAAGTAATTGGACGGATGAATCGTTGAGTGTCATGTTCTACTAGTCGTTGTAATAGGCCTGCGTGCGTACCGAGTGATGTTCGATCGCGTCGGTACTTTCAGAGGTTTTTAGAACGAATTTGATGTTTTTTGTAAATTCGATTCAAGAAATTGCACTTGTTTCGTTGAGATGAGACTTTCTAAGGTCTATCGAAGCCTGCGTGACGTCAGCGCCAGCATTGTAGGGATATTCAGATGATTGCATCGTCAGCTGCATCACGACTAAAGACATTTTTAAGCTCTGGGATCGTCTTTTCGATCTGCCGAGTAATGGTAGTTGTGTCGATTTCCTTAACCGGTTGTACGCAAAACCCGTACTATGCAGCTCCAGGGAGCGGTGCTTGGCAGATGTCTCCCGCTCCCACCGGCGTCAATGAGTTGGATGCCAAAGTCACAGAGTTGAATCGTCGCGTTCAACTTTTAGACGATAACAATCGTCAATTGCATACGCAGTTGGCGCAGAGCGAGCAGAAGGCGGAAGTCTACAAAGACGAGGCCGAACTGCTTCGGCAGCAACTCGCATCGGTGAGTCAGCAGTTAGAGTCTTCGAAGCAATTGGCTCAAGACGCTGAGTCGCGAGTTCGTGGGATGCAAGCATCAACCCAAATGCGCGGCGGAGCCGTCATTCGTCCCAATACTGGTTTGTCGCTACAGGCGGGGCAGCTAAGTTTGCCAGGGCTAGAAGTGTTTCCTGATGGTACCCAGCTGCGGATTCGCATTCCGGCGGATCAGCTGTTTTTCCCGGGAACGGCACAGTTGCAACCCCAGGCAGCGACGATTTTGGATCCGGTGGCTTCGCAGTTGCTAGCTGTATTTCCTAATCAAAGGATGGCGGTCGAGGCGTACTCCGACAACGCAGCAGCGTTCGGCGGAGCTTCTGCGACACCTCTTCAGTTGACTTCTGCACAGGCGTCGGCTGTGGTGGATTTGATGTCTCGAAGTGGTTTGAGTGCCGCCCAGCTTTCCGCAGTGGCTCAGGGTGCTAGTCGGCCTCGGAGTTCGAATGAAACGCCAATGGGGCGATCGGGCAACCGGCGCATTGAGTTGGTCATCTTTCCCGATTCGATCTAGAAACTCTGCGTTGGCAAGGCTTGAGTTTGGGGCGAAAAGCGATCGTGGGATGTGGGGCTGCGAACCACTGCGGCCAGCGAGTCTCTTGTGACCGAATGTTTTTCTTGGGCGATCTGCGTTGTGTGTATGGCAAAATTGATCGGCGTTACCGATCGGTGGCTGTTTATCGCGGCGTTTTAGGTTTCAAGGTTTGTTTTTGGTACGCTGATCGGCGTCATACGTGTTTTTCCTTTGTGTGGAGTGAGACGAGAGATGGCGAAGTCCGAGGACATCGTTTGGCATGATCACGCGGTCGGCCGCTCGGCCAGAGAAACTCGGTTGGGCCAGCGGGGGGTGGTGGTCTGGTTCACGGGGTTGAGTGGGTGCGGGAAGAGTACCGTTGCAAACGAATTAGATCGTTTGCTGCAACAACGCGGCTGCGCCTCAATGTTGCTTGATGGTGACAATCTTCGTCACGGACTGTGTGCTCCACCGGATCGTTTGGTCAAAACTCATTCGCAGGAATTTGCTGATCGATTCGGTTTGGGGTTTGCCGAGATGGATCGCGAGGAAAATATTCGCCGGATTGGCGAAGTTGCCTCGCTCTTGTGCTCAGCGGGCCTGATCACGCTAACTGCTTTTGTGAGTCCTTATCGTCGAGACCGAGATCGTGTTCGGGCTGCGGTTGAGGATCGAGGGCAGGATGGTGACTTTATCGAAGTTTTCATGGACACGCCGCTTGAGATCTGTGAGCAGCGAGATCCCAAGGGTTTGTATAAAAAAGCCAGAGCAGGTGAGATTGCGAACTTTACGGGGATTAGCGATCCCTACGAATCGCCTCTGTCACCTGAACTTCGGCTTGATGGTGCTCAGGGTAGAAGTCCCGCGGAGTTGGCGAACGAGGTGGTATCGCTGTTGCTGCAGCGCCAAGTAATTTGCTCCTAAGGAGCAATTCTGCCACGGAACGCTGGCTTGGCCGATTAGGCAATTTCCTCTGTCGGATCCGGTGGTGCATTTTGTCCCGAGCTTTGCATCGCGACAAGTTTTACTGCCATCTGGGATGATTCATTCGGTTCCGCTGCGGATTTTGGATAAAAATCCAGTGACGCCCCCTTTTTGGGGATTCAAAGTTGACGTATTCTCTGACGCCTCGGAAATGGATAGGTTTTCAGATTTGCCGTTGCGTAAAACGGCGGCAGCGGTACACTACCGCTCTGAAATGTGAGTTATGGAACGACGTAATAGCTGTAAAAACGTATGACGATCTCGAACGAGCGAAAAGCTGAAGTTATTGGCGAGCACAAACAAGCAGATGCCGATACGGGCTCACCAGAGGTGCAAATTGCCATTCTGACTGAGCGAATCAATGGTTTGACCGAGCACATGCGAACCCATCGCAAGGATTACGCATCAAGGCGTGGACTTTTGGGTCTGGTCAGTCGTCGACGACGCTTGCTCGATTACGTTCGAGGCGAAGATCCTCAACGGTATCTCGATATCATTGGGAAATTGGGCATTCGAAAGTAGCCCAAACCGCCGCGGTCAAGCGAAGACAGTAAGTTCTCTCGCCTTGATGGCGAGATCTCTTACATAGCTTCCTCGCCCAAATGCTTGCGGCGAGGCAAAATGGGTTTACATCTTTACGGACGAATTCCCAGTCTACGCTTTGCGGTACGTGATGACGTGATCCAGTGGCGATTTGTTTGGTGTTGAATGCACCGCAGATTGACCACAGAGAGCGGTTCTTATCTCGCATCCTAATTTGTTGAAATCGAAGGGTGCGCCCTTCTTGGCAGGAATCGGTTGCAAACGATGACTGCGTTGATGTTCTCGGACGGCCCAATTGAATCGGTCGCACAGTCCGAGCATTTTGTCGATGTTTTTTTGTAGGTTGAAGGAAGATAAAAGTGAGTGAAAAAAAAATTCGCGTTGAGAAGCAGATTGGCCGTCAGACCCTATCATTCGAAACGGGTCAACTAGCGAAGCAAGCTGCCGGTTGCGTCTTGGTTCAGTATGGTGAAACGGTGGTGCTGGTTGCAGCCGCATCGAGCGATCCACGCCCAGGGTTAGATTTTTTTCCCCTAACATGTGATTACCGAGAGCGTCTGGCGGCGGCCGGTAAGTTCCCCGGCGGATTCCTCAAACGTGAAGGTCGCCCGAGCACAAAAGAGACGTTGAGCGCCCGACTGATGGACCGACCCATCCGTCCTTTGTGGCCAGCGGGTTTCCGCGACGAAGTCCAAGTGCAAGCGTTTGTCGTTGCGAGTGACTTACAGAACGATGGTGATGTGCTTGCGATGAATGGTGCTGGTTTGGCGCTGCATGTCAGCGAGTTGCCATTCCAAGGGCCTATTGCCAGCGTTCGTGTTGGGAAGATCGACGGCGAGCTCGTTGCCTTCCCGACGCATGGTGAACTCGAAGAGAGCGAGCTGGACATGATTGTCAGCGGTTCGCGTGATGAAGTCGCGATGATCGAGGGTTTCGCACAAGAAATGCCCGAAGATCAGATGCTTGAGGCAATTCAATTTGCTCACGGCGTCATCCGAGAGGTGATTGAGCTGCAAGAAGAGTTCTACAAAAAGGTCAACCCCGTCAAACGAGAGTATGTTGCACCAGAGGATGACGGTCTTTTCGCTCGATTGAATGACGCATACTACGCGGATTTCAAGGCAGCTCAGCAAACCGTCGGCAAGCAAGATCGAGCTGCTGCGGTTCGTGCCTTGAAGGAACGAGCGATTGCAGAAGTCATTCCTGATCCAAACGCCGATGATGCCGTTTGCTCGAAGAGATTTGGAACCGTATGGCACGATTTGGAAGAAAAAGTTGTCCGCGACCTGATCACCTCGGGAACCCGTCCAGACGGGCGAGACAACACAAGTCTGCGTCCAATTTACTGCGAGACAGACCTGTTGCCCCGCGTTCATGGCTCGGCTCTGTTCCAACGCGGAGAGACCCAGTCTTTGGTAACCGTTGCACTTGGTACCGCCAAAGATGAGCAGCGTGTTGATGGACTGATGGACGAGTACAGCAAAAAGTTCATGCTCGACTACAACTTCCCAAGCTTCTCGGTTGGCGAAGTGCGTCCGATTCGAGGTCCAGGTCGTCGCGAGATTGGCCACGGATGTTTGGCGGAGCGAAGTGTGGCGCCAGTACTGCCAGCGGCGGACCAGTTCCCCTACACCATCCGCGTGATCAGTGACATTCTCGAGTCCAACGGAAGCAGCTCGATGGCGAGTGTTTGCGGCGCGACCCTTGCTCTGATGGCTTCGGGGGTTCCAATTACCAACCCTGTTGCCGGTATCTCGGTCGGTTTGGTTCGTAATTCGGCAGACGATTGGGTTCTGTTGACTGACATTCTTGGCACTGAAGATCACTTTGGTGACATGGACTTCAAGATTGCGGGAACCCAAAACGGTATCACCGGTATTCAGTTAGACCTGAAGGTTACCGGTATCAGTGAGGAAATCATCCGAGCGACTCTGAAGCAGTCGCGTGAGGCAAGGATTGAGATTCTTCGCAAAATGTTGACCACCATTTCGCGACCTCGCCGAGAAATCGCGGCAACGGCACCTCGCTTGTTGCGAACGAAGATTTCTCCGGACAAGATCGGTGCTCTGATTGGTCCCGGCGGAAAGAATATCCGCGGCATCCAAGAGACAACTGGCGCGGTCATCGAGGTGGATGATGATGGAACGGTCTTGATTGCAAGCAGTAACAAGGATGCTGCGGAAGAAGCACTACGAGCAGTCGAGGCTTGCACCGCCACCGTTCAGATCGGCAAAATTTATGACGGAACCGTTAGCAGCATCAAAGAGTTTGGTGCGTTTGTCGAAATCCTACCAGGTCGCGACGGGCTTTGTCACATCAGCGAATTGAGCAGCGGCTATATCAGCAGCATCGACTCGGTTGTCAGCGTTGGTGATTCGATGAAGGTATTAGTGATCGATGTTGATGAACACGATCGCGTGAAGCTAAGCCGTCGTCGTGCACTGGAACAATTGGGTATCGAAGACGACATGGCTCCAGAAGAGGGTCAAGAGGATGGCGATGGAGATGGCGAAGATCGCCCACAGCGTGCCGAGCGATCAGAACGCGGTGATCGCGATGATGACCGCCCACGCCGTCGTCGCGGCGGACCTAGTCGTGGACGTGGTGGTAACGGCGGTGGCCGTCGCAATGGTAGCGGCGGCGGAAATCGTGATTAACTTACGATTCGCTCATTGAATGAAGCGAATGGCTAACATGAAAAAAAGCTCGTTGGATCACCGACGAGCTTTTTTTTTATTCTAAATGAGTCGGCAGTCCCGCGTTTAATGAAGTAGGAGATGGTCAACACATTGTTGCCGTTGGTCTACTTCTTTTTACGGTTCTTTCTGAATCCATCTTCCCAGAAATCCAGGACACGAACTTTATCGAGTACCGGTTTCAGGACCTCCACAAACTGAAGGTGATCGGGATGGGGGAGGTATTTTTCGCGGCCTTCTTCGGAATCGAAAGTCACCATGAAGCAGTGGGTAAAGTCGTCGTCATGAGTTTCGGGACTGTTATTGGTGCCCCATTCGAATGATTTGATGGAATCAATTTTGCTAGGCAGTGCTGCGAAAGCCTCTTCCACTTGTTTGATCGCTGCTGGATCCGCGTCCTCTTTAAACTTAAAAAAAACAGCGTGCTTGAGTTGTCGCTTGGGAGCGGGGTCTGGCATCTCTCCCCAGTAGTCGATCACAAAAACGTCATTGAGGTGGGGGCGAAGTGTGGCTCCGAATTCGCGGTGAGCGGGGTGTGGGAGATAGGTTTCGCGGCCTTCTTCGTCCTTGAATGTCAGCAGAAAACAGTGGGTAAAGCCGTCATCAAGTCCCTCGGGACTATTGTTGATGCCTGATTGGAAGTCGATAATCGCATCAATTTTCTTTGGAAGTGCGGCAAACGCTTTTACCACTTTTTGAACGTCTGCGTCCGATGAATTCTCGTTGAAGCTGAAGAAAACGGCATGTCTGAGAACGGTATCGGATTTTTCTGGTGCCGGATGGGGGGTGTTGGTGGTGTTCACGAGCGTGTGATTTTGAGATCCAGTGGTGGGTTTTGCCTGCTTCGTGTCTTCTGCGGTGCAGTGAAGCGACAGGATGCTGGCAGCGAGAGTCAGGACAGCCGCACGGCTAGTGAACCCCATTTGTGCGGGTTTGAAAACGCCTCGAAAGTGAGGCAGACTGAAAGCTTTCGATAAAACTCGTTTCATAGAATCAATCCGTGTTTCAAGTAGAGAGTTGGTTGCTGAAAGTAAGGTGAATCCGTTGATCAAGCGACCAAATTGGATGCGGGGATGCGTGTCGCAACTCACCCCGCGTCCATTGAGGCAGTGCTCCACTGCTAATGCTCAGAGCAGATTGCTGGGGTTGCGATTCCCTCTGAATAAGCCTTGCTCGATCGCTAATTTGGGTCAGTTTTCGCGCGGCTTCAAGTAGACTGCGGAGTTCCAACATGTTTTCCACATGTTATAGCTTCACCAGACAGATCGAACTGCCCTCGAAACATCGATATTTACACTGGCTTGCGTGAAAATTTGCGACAGTGCTTTCATGAATGTGCTGCCATTGATTAGCGTAATGAGAGTCGTTTAACGCTGTTTTGTGCTTGCGAGAATACCTACATGACGCCCGAAGATTCTTATCAGACGCCTTTTGACACCGACGAGTCCAATGCCGATAGCCCCGAGCAGCAATCGGACAGCAATTCCGAGTCGCTCTCAAGTGAAGATCTCCAAGATTTGGACGCCTCACAAGCGGCTTGGGAGGATGCGGTGGATCGCGTTTCCGCGGGTCGTGATGAATTCGATGAGGCTGAGGACGAGAAACTCACCGAATTGGCGAATCCATTTGTCGGAATGTGGAATCAATTGATCAGTACGACGAACTGGGAAAAGGGTCGAATTGTCAGTGGGTGGCGTCAAGCATTAATTGAGTCAGGTGCGAAATCACAGCAGTACTCCGACGAAGCTTGGGCCAACCGCGTTGGTGGTGTAACCGCTCCTCATATTGGTCGGCTCCGTCGCGTTCACGATCGCTTCGTTACGACCTACGAGAGCTATCAAGGGCTGTACTGGAGTCACTTCCTTGCGGCACTGGATTGGGAGGACGCCCCACTTTGGCTTGAAGGAGCATCGCAAGAGAACTGGAGCGTTTCGCAGATGCGTGACCGGCGTTGGCAGTCGCTCGGTGCCGTAGAGACAGATCGACCTTTGACGGGCGATATTGTCGTGGTTGATACCGACGAAGACGTCGTCATGCCCGCTCAGGGCGGTGGGAGAACGAAAGACTATGGGGATGAACCCGGCGCGGCGTCTGGACCCGTTTCAGAGCGTCCAGACTTTGGTGACGAGGGCGAAGAGCTAACTTCACTCTCCGGCAGTACCTCCGCAACCGCTGCTCCAGTTTACGATGACACCGTCGCGAGTAGCGAACCAGCGTTGCAGCCATTTTCAGGATTGCCAGAATTGCCGGACGATCTATCCGACGCGATTGAATCTCTAAAACTGTCAATCCTCCGCCATAAAACCTCTGGATGGAGTGAGATAGACCAAGCATCGGTTCAAAAGTATCTTGACGCGATCCGCATCATGATGGGCTAGGTCCGATCATCGATGACTCAGGTAAAGCGTTCCCCGAATAGCTTGCCTCCCTTTTACCCAAGCGGTGGCGATTTTTTTCAATGCGAAACCTGCTTTTCTTTCTTCTGTTGCTCACGCCGCTGGTACTGGGTTGTTCCGATTCGCAATCAAATCCCAATGATGGGGATGCGATTGCCAATGTGGGGCAAGACACATCCGAAACTGAAACTAGTCGTTTCGGTACCGACGGCAACGTCGATGTTCCCACACCGGGGGATCGAGAAGTTGTGGTCGTGGTCGACGCACCGTCTGGCAGAATCTTACAAGTCGTCCGCGATGTTGTGCAGGGAACGACATTAGAAACGGTAATGCGGAAGGTGGATCAGCTTGATGTGATGATGACCGGCAGCGGAGAAACGGCATTCGTCTACGAGATCGGTGGTGTTGCGACCGGCGTTCGAGAGGGTTGGACCTACGAAGTAGACGGTGAGTTTGCCAATATTGGAGTGGGGCAATTCGAACTCGAGCCCCCCACGACGGTTCGATGGAGTTTCGGTGAGATGAGACAGGAGTAGTTTTTCGCAGCTAGAATAACGCTCCAAAAATTGGAAAAAGCTCATCGGTACCAAGACCTCGAGAGATTACCGATGATCGTTGTCATGAATGACCGGTCAATAACACGGACGATCTCGGCGCGACCGGGTAAAGATTTTGCGTGAACGGAAAACCTTCAAGTTGGATATCCTGCGGGGAATCGAGGGAAGTGTCGATGATCCGTTTCCACCGCTTGAAAGAAGCGGGTAAAGAAGGGATTTCAAAGTCGATCTTTTCCCAGTAAGCATTGAAAATTAAGTGGTACCACTTGGTTGGTGTTTCGATGGTTAACGCAACGCTATGGGACGATTCCGTCCAGTCGGGTTGCCCTAATTTGGATCCGTGCCAACGGATCTTGGCCGGTGATAAAATTTCCGCGAGGGTGAGGTTCTGATGATTTCGTTGAGGTAGTTCACTGCGGAATTTGATCAGTTGGCTTACAAAGCGAAACATCTCTGTGTTCGTCTCGACCTGATCCCAATCAAACCAATTGCTTTGATTATCTTGACAGTAGGCATTGTTATTGCCGTTCTGGCTTCTGAGTACTTCATCGCCCATCCAAAGCATTGGGACGCCAAAAGATAGAACGTTGATCATCATCAGGTTTTTAGCTTGTTGCCGTCTCAGGCGTAGGATTGCAGGATCATCCGTCGCACCCTCATGGCCACAGTTCCAGCTAAGATTTTCATTGTGACCGTCGCGGTTTTTTTCGCGATTCGCCAAGTTGTGTTTGACGTTGTAAGAGACAAGGTCATTCAGAGTGAAACCGTCATGCGAGGTAATGAAGTTGATGCTCTGCTCGGGTTCCCGATTTCGATGTCCGTAAATATCGGGGCTGGCGAGAAATCTTTGTGCTAGTTCTCCCGCGAAACCACGGTCTCCCTTAACGAACGCTCGGACGTCATCCCGAAAACGCCCATTCCATTCTTTCCAGCGATCACCAAAGAAATGACCCACTTGATAGAGTCCTGCGGCGTCCCATGCTTCGGCAATCAATTTTGTCCCTGAAAGAATAGGATCCGTCTCGATGTCCCAAAGGATTGGTGGATTGCTTTGTGGGACCCCATCGGTGTCTCGAGAAAGAATCGATGCAAGGTCGAACCGAAATCCATCGACATGCATCTCTTGAACCCAGAAACGTAGACTGTCCAAAATCATCCTGCGGACGATTGCGTGATTGGCGTTGAACGTGTTGCCACATCCACTGAAGTTGGAATATTCAAGTACCGAGTTGTTATTGCAATCGCTCGTTTCCAAAAGATAGTAGGCTTCATTCTGCAGTCCTTTGTAGCAGAACGTAGGCCCATCCACGCCGCCCTCGGCGGTGTGGTTATAGACTACATCAAGGATCACTTCGATTCCCTCGCGATGCAAGGCTTTGACCATATCGCGGAATTCATTCAAAGCGGTCAATGGTTGGCGATCGGTCGCGTATTCGGCATGGGGTGCAAAGAATGAAATGGGGCTGTAACCCCAATAATTGCACAACCCGAAGGGAGCATCTTGCGGGTCGAATTGAAAAACCGGTAGTAGCTCAACGGCCGTGATTCCCAGCTCTTTCAGGTGAGGGATTTTCTCAATGACTCCTAGGTAAGTACCTCTTCGGTCATCGGAGATCCCTGAGTTGGGATTCTGTGTCAGGCCTTTGACGTGCATTTCATAAATGATCGTTTGGCTGAACGGACGCCGCAGCGGCTCGTCACCTTCCCAATCGTATTGGGTAAGGTCAGCGACAATACTCTTGAATGCGGCTCGGCAATGCGGATCGGATCGAGTGCTTTTGGCTTTGGTGTAAAGCTGAGTTTCCGGAATCTCTCTTTCATAGTTGCTCGCAATCGAAACGGCAATTCCATAAGGATCGATCAGCGTTGGCCGCATCTCTAACGTCAGCGTTGGCCGCATCTCTAACGATTGGGCGCGGTCATCGGTTTTCTCGCCTGTCACACGAAAGCCGTAGTGTTGGCCAGCCTTGATTCCCTCGACATAAACATGCCAGTAATGAAAGGTCCGATTTGTTCTCGGATCGAGAGGAATGATGCGACTGGGCTGTTCGGCATCAGGATGGTCGAAAAA
>Ga0181563_10002100_pt1 | contig 19364 bp, 9 predicted proteins | sample 011ome_25_FD_133759 | JGI IMG/M metagenome (GOLD analysis project Ga0181563, IMG submission 133759) | Coastal salt marsh microbial communities from the Groves Creek Marsh, Skidaway Island, Georgia - 011512CT metaG (megahit assembly) | ecosystem: Environmental > Aquatic > Marine > Intertidal zone...
ACCCGGTTGTATTAACGGTAAATCATCCGGCAGATGCTTAATTTTGAAATCTTTGTATTGTATTTTCATCGCTGGCCCGACATGTACTTGAACAGCCAAGACACCTTCAAGTGAACGTCCATTGGGATCCAAGTCAATGAGATCGGCAGTTTGATGATCATCGATCCAGTGCTGATGATGATTGCCTTGAACCAGCACCCGATACTCGTGCCATTGATCAGTCTGAAACTCCTTGACTGGCATTTTGCCAACAATCCAAGAACGCCCGTCCTCGTCGATTACAACCCGTTCACCGGTATGGGACAAAATCCGTCGACCTCGCTCTTCATAAAGCATCCCGTTGTAATTTGGATTATTGGCGACCACATCGCATTGATAACCAGTAACGATATCTAATCCCAGATCGGGACGACTGAGTCCGCGGTACTGAATTCCGCTATTACCACCGGCCGTGACTTTGACTTTGACTTTCAGTTCAAAGTTACGAATGGTCGAAAATTTCCAACTCAAGAAACGATTCATCTTCAACGATCCGTCAGTGATCCCTGTAAGGGCACCGTCCTCCACCGACCAATACTGGGGATCGCCTGACCAGCCTTGTAAATTCTTCCCGTTGAACACATTAACAAAACCATCTGCATCCGCTCTCGCACCGACCATGGCAGACTCAGTTGGATGTGGCGCTGTGGACGGGCTGAATCCTGATTTGAGTGGAAGCAAAGGGCCACCTAATTCTTTCACCCTTTCATCGGTTCTCTTTCGCAGCGTTTCCAGCGTATCCGCGTAACGAGGATCCGAAACAAAATTCACCAACTCGTCCGGATCCGCTTGCAGGTCGTGCAGGAACTCATAGTTCTGATTGTCAACGTAACGAACATACTTAAAACGTTGATTTCGAATACCTTCAAATGCAGGAATACGATTGCGTACTGCAAAATGCTCGTGAAAAGAATCGGTGCGCCAATCCTGTGGCACACTCCCTGACACAATTGGTCGGAGACTGCGTCCCTGATATCGCTCAGGAACTTTGACATTTGCCCAATCAAGAATGGTTGCGGGTATGTCAAGATTTAACGCAATCGCATCGGTCACCTGCCCGCGATGCGTTGAGTTGACTCGGGGATCATAAATCACCATCGGTACACGCAACGCATCGTCATAATGTGACCACTTACCGGCCAAACCGCGATTACCCATGTAGTACCCGTTATCGGCGGTGTACACAATGATCGTATTCTGATCCAAACCAGCCTCTTTTAAAGCGTCGATGACGCGTCCAATCGATTGATCAATTCCGGTCACCATTCGGTAATACGCACGCACATTGGCCTGGTACTTTTCTTCGGTGTTCCACCGCCAAAAGTAACGCTCGCGATTAATGGTGGTCTTCAGAAAGTCAGGTAACTCATCAAAGATCGCTTGGTCCCCTAACCGCGGCGGAGCAATGGTGACATCTTCGTACAACCCATCAGTGCTGCGAGGCCAAGGAAAATGACCGATACCAGGCCTGCGATCACCGTCCTCGGCGTGGCAGGCGTTAAACCATAGGTTCAAGGAAAACGGCTGATCCTTCGCCTGATTCTTGATGAAGTCGATTCCGCGATCAACAATCAATTCGGTTTCATGACGCAGCGTTCCATCAGGCTGTCGCTTGTAGTAGGGATTACGCCCAATCGACTCGAACTGATCAAAATGATCCTGCTGCTTGTAACCCGACGGCATCTTGGCATGCCACTTACCAAAGAAGCCTGTTCGATAGCCTTGCTGGCGTAGCAGGTCGGTGTAGAGAGTTGCAACCGCCTCGGGCTTGGCGACATCATGATTACCCGGAGTCCCATAGGTTCTTCCCGTCAAACCACTTAGCACCGTTGTTCGACTTACCCAGCAGATGGAGTGACTGACAAACGCATTACGAAACCGGGTTCCCTCGCGAGCCAACATGTCGATATTCGGCGTTTGCACAACGTCATTGCCGTAACAACCGATCGTGCTAGTCGTCTGATCATCCGTGAAAAAGAAAACGATATTCGGTCGATCCTCAGCCTTTGCGTCGCCAACAAACCAACCAAACATCAAGACCAATGCCGTACACAACTTTTTCATCGTGACTCTCAATTCCAGCTTGCATATCAGCCTGCTGATTGCCAGCTAAACAACTGGGACTATCAAAAACAGCAAGCCTTACACGCAAGAGACTAAAACAATTCAACCTCGCATTCCAGTAGCAACCACCAGATTACCAATCACAAACAACAGAACCTCAACACCTAAAAAGTTGACTCTTGATTGCAGATCCCGATTACGACTCGACCGCGATTCAACTGCGCAACACGCCAACCGCTCCCAGCATCGAAGCCTGCTAGACTGAGGGCAATTCAAACAAGCTTCATCGCAATGGGAAACCATTGCAAAATGCTAACCAGACAGCTTTGCCATTTCCACCGACTCAAACGACTTCCATTCACCACAATCTTTCCCAAATGTGTAGTATGGAAGCTCAAGCGTCCAACGCACAGCTTCGTCAATTCCAAGCCCGTGAGCACGAGTCAAACGCGATGATTCAATCCAATGGCCAACAACCATGCCTAAATCGCCGAAAGTTCAATAGGCAAATCGCCGCACTGACAGGAGGCTGCGTCTTAGCGCACGGCGGAACACAAGGACCTAAACTGCAGTTCATATATGGTGATGAAACAGAGGATTTGAATCCAGAAGCAGCAAACACGTCGACCGACCGATTGATCGAACTGGGCCTTAACGCCTTAGCAAGATCACCAGAGATGAATTACTTTGCAGACGGCCACCGAGGGGCCGCGTTGATTTCAGCCCATTACCTTTGCGATGAGTTCGTTGATCAACCGGATGCACAAACCCGAATTGCTGAACTGTTGGACATCAATTATTCCACCACAAAGCTATGCGCGCAGTTCCCGAATGAACGACCCGACCCGAACGCAATCAGAAAAATCGGCGAAACGTTAGCGAAGCGGGGCGACCAATTACTGCAGGTCGGTCACAATGCAATCTTCGCTATGTTGGCGATCAAAGCGTTTCGACTCGCCCCACAACTCGCAACACCACAACGAGTCGAAGGCGTCTGTGAATTAATCCGCAGATTCACTCCTTGGAATGACACGCCGCCTGACCCAGCAATTCAACCACCATCATTTACCGACCAAAAGGCCATCTCTCAATTCATCCTTCAAGAAGCCAGTGACGCAATCGATCGATTCGTCGGTTTCGGACAAGGCTTCGCAGGTCACATGATGACTTTTGGCCACTCGCTTGTTGAGCTAGCTTCGATGGGTGACGTCGAATGGGCAGAAAGTTGCAGAACTGCATTTTGCAAATATGTCACCGTCACCCGAAAGGGCCCCAGTCCAGAAGATCGTCGGATCAAAGACCACCTGCAGACAAAGCTCAGGCCAACGGATACCAAATACTGGCAAGATCGCCCGGATCGATCGGTCGGGATCGGCCACGTCTTCAAATATCCATACGCCTACTACGATCTAGCCCAACGTGCAGGTGATGCAGCGATCGTCCCCGAGATGGAAGCCAAAGCTTGGCATGTTTTCTAACGCCCCCCTATCTTTGCCTTTCCAATCTTGTCAACCAAGAGCGGTGATTAGCCGTTTCGTTCCCAATGCCGAGGCGTTACTCGAACAGGCGGATAACCCACAACACCCCTTAACGATTGGCAGTCATGAACCAACCAACACGTTGCTGCGGGATAACACGGTGTTTACTAATCGTGTTGTTTTCTGTTTACGCAGTGAATTCGGGTAACACAAATTGGGGCAACGAAGCCCCATCGCCACATCAAGCCGTTCATTCACCAAAACCAATCCGCCACAACCAAATACAGCACAGACAGACGAGTCGGGCGCAATCAATCAAAAACAAGGTTCGCAATCAAGAGTCGCCCCAGAATATCATCATTATTTTGGCAGATGATTTGGCGTGGTCAGATCTCTCTTGCTATGGCCATTCCTGGCACGAAACACCCAACCTTGACCAGCTAGCAGAATCCGGAATTCGCTTCACGCAAGCGTATGCATCCGCGCCGATCTGTTCGGCTTCAAGAGCAAGTTTGCTGACGGGAAAATCAACCGCCAGACTCGGTTTTGAATTTGTCACCAAAAATGAACTTGGCACGCAGCAAATTGACCAGGCAACACCGCTTCAAGCTCCACCTTATCAACTGCAACTCGAACTTAACCAACTCACCATTGCTGAGCGTCTAGAACCTTTGGGATACCAGTCGTTCTTCGCGGGAAAATGGCATCTCAATGCCCACCACAACGGATACCTAGGCTGGAGCCCAACACACGGCCCCGCTCAACAAGGTTTCCAGAAGGCTATCCAAGACTTTGGTTCACACCCTTACGGTTGGAAAAAAAGCCAACCACCAACGATAGAAATCAATGGCGAATACCCAGAAGATTCTTTAATCGATCAAATTTGTGAAACACTTGCAGAACAGCCAAATGGCACCCCCACGCTCAGCGTTGCATCTCTTTATCACGTTCACACACCGGTCAAAACTACTTGCCAGTGGTTAATCAGGAAATACGACCAGCGAGTTCCGATGGACTCACCCGCCAGAGAAAAAAGAGTTCGGTACGCGGCCTTCGTAGAAACCCTTGATCATCACGTTGGACAAATCCTGCGAACGGTTCAACAGTCGGATCGTCAGCGAGAGACCATAATTATTTTTACATCCGATAATGGAGGACATCCCGAATACACCGCGAATGCTCCCCTGCGGGGATCGAAATGGAATCTCTACGAAGGAGGCATACGCGTACCTTTTATCGCAAATTGGCCGAACAAGATCGCACCCGGGCAAACCTCTGATCGCCCCATTGTCGGCTACGATCTTTTGCCAACGCTACTTGATTTATGCAAAGCAAAACCTACTGACCTTCGCGATCCTTGGTTGGATGGAAAAAGCTTTGCCGACACACTCATCAATCACCCTCCAAAAAATCTCTCCTGCGAAGACCCTGACCGATCCACATCGCAAGCGGAACCAGAACACCAACGTGAGATGATTTGGCATTTCCCGTATTACCACCCCGAAACAGGCTATGCCTCGGCGATCGAAAAGATAGGGATTGATGATTTCAAAGTGAGTAAAACCCATCCGCACTCGGCCATACGAGTTGGCAGACACAAGCTAATCTGGTTTCCAGAAACCGATTCCACCGAGTTATATGACCTTGATTCAGACCCATCCGAATCCATCAACCTCGCAGACACCTCTCCCTCTCTCAATCAAAATCTTCGACAAAGACTCACAGACTACCTCGAACGCGTTAACGCACGTCTCGCCATCGCAAAAACAAAATGATATTCAGGACCCCAGTTCTAATTGAGTAATCAATCGCACTTCACGAGCCCAGCACGCAGATAATGGGATAATTGATTAGGCATCAGAAAGCAAATTAGTAAACTTTACGATAAGTAAGCGGACAAATCCAAAGCAGTTCAATCTCACTAGCGGACGTCAAAACGATTCAACAAACCTCCTCATCAGGGAATCAAACTGGCTCATCGGCAATCGACTCTTGCCCTGCAAACGCTAGTCACCGAACAGACGCCCTCCACCCTCACCAATTCCTGACACTTCTTCATGACGCGATTGACACACCATTTCCGGTATTACTTTTTCGTACTATTCGTTCTCTGGATGAATGGCTCTTGCCGACAATCCTTAGCAACAGATCCCGTCTCCGTTATTTTTGATACCGATATTTCGGGGGACGTTGATGATGTCCTGGCGTTGGCGATGCTGCATACGCTTGCAGATCGCAGAGAGTGCGAAATCCATGCGGTCACTATTTCGAAAATCAATCCACTCACCGCTCCCTTTGTCGATGCGGTGAACACTTTTTACGGTCGAGCCAACATCCCAATCGGCGTGACACGAAACGCCCAAATCCGCGACAGCAAGTACTTGCACTTGTGCAAACAGAGTATTGATGGAAACCGCGTCTACTCTCACGACCTAGAATCCAGCGACGATGCGCCCGACGCACTCACCGTCCTTCGCCGTACGCTAAGTGCAGCACCCGACCAATCGATCGTGATCATCCAAGTGGGGCTTGCGTCCAACCTCGCCGACTTGGTTGAGTCACCTGCGGACACCATAAGCGAAATGACAGGACGCGAGTTAATCGAAAAGAAAGTGAAACTGGTACCCGTGCTGGCGGGAGCCTTTGCGCCTGCCCACGGCGACCCACACTACCTTGAAGCCAATGTCAAAAATGGAATTCAATCAATGCAACGCTTTAGCGAAAAGTGGCCAATTGATTGCCCAGTCATATGGAGTGACTTCAATATTGGAACGCGTGTCACCTACCCTCGGCAAAGCATTGCGCGAGATTTTGAGTATCAGGCAAATCACATTGTCAAAGAAGCCTATTTACTTCACAGCGGACCCAATCACGATCGCCCTTCATGGGATCTAACCAGTGTGCTTTATGCCGTTCGTCCCGACGATCACTACTTCACACTAAGCCCACAGGGCCAAGTGAGTACAGCGGAGGATGGATACACTTCGTTCACCGAGACCGAGAACGGGCGGGACCGCTATCTAATCATGAGCGACCGTCAGGCAGACCGTGTCAGGGAATCACTCAGGCATTTGGTTAGCCAGCCACCACGGTGAAACAATTTGGCGATCCACTGGCAGTCGTTTCAGATGATCTCGTCGCCACGCGATGATCTCGTTCAAGATAGATCACACCATGGATCTACCCCTCAGAGACGAACTCAAAATGCTTGCTGTACGACAACTTGCGACCAGAAAGACATCAGTCATGCGACGAAATGCTTGGTTTTCTGACCCAATCATTTGAAATCTTGTCGATCTATTTTCAATTGGGCGTATCCCCTGAATCCACGCTCGATTATTTTGGCTGACGACCTCAACTAAATCAAAACCAATTCACTACCGTTTGAAACTGGAAATTTTTTCAGATGATTGCAGCCTTTCATAAAAATCTCGGCCTGACCTTTTGCGTCACCCTGATGCTTTACCAATCGCTGGCACCTTCTGCTCAAGCCGAGACTGTCGATTACAAGCGATTTGAAAAGAAAGTGGTTGCCACGGATTTAATTCAACCGATGGAACTCGCAATTGCACCAAACGGAAACATCTTTTTGATCGAAATCGGGGGCACCGTCAAACTGCTTAATCCTAACACTCGACAAATCGATACGATCGGATCCATCGAGGTAACGACTCAGCAAGAAAACGGTCTAATCGGATTAGCGCTCGATCCTGATTTCGAAAACAACGGCTGGCTATACCTTCAATACTCACCGCCTGATTTCTCTGGACAACATGTAAGCCGGTTCACCTTCAGAGAGAATCAGATTGATCTCGCCAGCGAAAAAATCTTATTCAAGTATGAAGAGCAAAGACGCGAGTGCTGCCATCACGCTGGTTCACTTGAATTTGGCCCCGATGGAAATCTCTACATTGGCACGGGCGACAACACCAATCCATTCAATGATTCGCAAGGATATGCTCCAATCGACCAGCGTGACGACCGAGGCCCCTGGGACGCACAGAGAACCTCTGCAAACACAAAAAATTACAACGGAAAAATCCTACGGATCCACCCTGAAGCGGATGGATCTTACTCAATCCCGGACGGCAACCTTTTTCCAAAAGATGGTTCCGTTGGCCATCCCGAAATCTATGTCATGGGCTGCCGCAATCCATGGAGGATTAATGTCGATTCAAAAACGGGCTTCCTTTACTGGGGTGACGTTGGACCAGACGCCGGCCAAGACGGACCTCGTGGATCACGAGGTTACGACGAAATCAACCAAGCACGAGCGGCAGGTAATTTTGGATGGCCTTATTTTATCGGCGATAACTATGCCTATCACATGGTTGATTTTCAAACGGGAGATATCGGCCAGCAACAGAACCCACTTCGTCCCATCAATCAGTCGATTAACAATTCAGGATCACAAGTCCTGCCTCCTGCCCAACCTGCGATGATCTACTATCCCGCATCGACAACCGAAACATTCCCGGCGATTGGCTCCGGAGGAAGAACGGCTTGTGCTGGCCCTGTCTACTACTTTGACAAAAACCTAAAATCAGAAAACAAGTTCCCTGCGGCCTACAACTCAACACTGTTTGCCTTTGAGTGGAGTCGCAACATGATCTACGCCGTTCATCTTTCCGATGACGGAAACCTTGAACAAGTTGAACGCTTTCTCCCTGAGATGACCTTCATTCGCCCCATCGACTTGCAATTCGATGCTACGGGTTCTCTGTACGTGATTGAGTATGGCGAAACGTGGGGAGTGAACCCCGATGCAAAACTGGTTCGCATTGACTACATGCGTGGTAATCGTAGTCCATCCGCTGTGGTTAAATCTGATATCGAAGTCGGACGCGAGCCACTGTCGGTTCGTTTTACCGGCAGCGAATCTTCAGACAAAGATGGTGAATCGCTGACCTTTCATTGGACAGCAACTCGAAGCGATATTGAGAATGCGGAAACCATCCAAATTGGTTCAAGTGAAGAAGTAACCTATGTCTTTCGTGAACCAGGAGTCTACACGGTGCAATTGGTCACAACGGATCCCCACGGAGCATCTGATGCTGCATCTCTGCCAATCATCGTTGGCAACGCGCGACCAGAGATTGCGTTTCAAACTCCACAAGATGGTGACTTCTATGATCCATCAAAGCCAATCACCTATCGCATGATTGTGACTGACCTCGAAGATGGAACGAACGACCCGTCGGTTGTGGAACAAGGAGAACTTGAATTCATTGACAGCGGTGCCAGCTCACGGATTAGCGTCGAAGCGATGCAGGCTGTCTCAGAAAGTGATCAACAGAACCTCGTGCTTGATCCGGGATTAGAGTTGATTAGAAAAAGTGATTGCTTGAATTGCCACGCGATGAATCGGCCTCGAGTCGGCCCCAGTTTCCTCCAAATCGCAAACAAGTACCGAAACGATCCTCATCAGATTGAACAGTCGGTTCAACGAGTACTGAATGGATCAACCGGCGTGTGGGGGAAAGTCGGAATGCTTCCCCACTCACAGCATACACCCTCTGAAGTCCTTCGCATGGTTGAGTTTGTTTACTCGGTCAGCGAAGACTCATCCAACCCAACCGCTATGGGATTTCGAAACGAATTGGATGTAACAAAACTCGGTGGAACCATTGAGATCGAAGCAACCTATGTGGACCTCGGACGCGACAGTCTACCGAAGCTTGCAGGCTCAACGAAAATCCGACTTCGCAATCGCCACCTACAAGCCGAATCAGCGGATGCAATCAAAGGTACCCAGCGTTTAAACTCCGACCGCGCCGAAGGCAAAACCTTCATGGGAGCGATCGAGCATGATGGACATCTCAAGTTCAGTGGATTATCCCTCGAGGCAATTTCAAAGGTGCAGCTTGGCGTCTCGAGCGCCGGAGCGGGCGGCACCATCGAAATCAGAAAAGACTTCGCTGATGGCCCAATCCTTGGATCGATTGAAATCAAAGTGAACGGAGAATGGGAGGCGTTTTATCCGGTTACCGCCGAAATCACTCCAGCGAGCGGAAAGACCGATCTCTATCTTGTCTTTAAAAACGAGACAAATCGTGGCGGCCTAATGAATGTTGACTGGGTCAAGTTTCTGAATGACTAAACGATCATGGAGTGATCTACTGAGCTTTAGCTACTGAGATTCTGGGCTTAGGCATACTGGGGAACCGAACGACTACTTGTTGGTCGTTCGGTTCTTCACTGGGCACAGTGCTACCGCGTACCTAGACTACGATCACCGGGAATCACGAGCGATTAACGATCGCCAGAAACATCAGAAATTAGAGTACGAATCACTCCGCTGGTAAGTAATTCAACGTGTAGTAGGCTTGGTGATGCAGAAGGGGCAAACCTTTTTTGCTACGCACCCCTTCGGAGTGCAACTCATGAACGTGGCCTTCTTGCAAACCGCTCACGTAAAGCCTCACACTCTTGCCATCATCACCCGCAACGGCCTTGGTGATGGTCGGCTCCGTATGATCCACTTCGGGACTTCCGTAAGCCGCTTGATAGATGTAGGTGTAAGTGCTGAGTTGATAAGAAGCGAGATCTTCAACCGTGATTTCATCAACGGGGTGAGTAAAGGTAAGCTCAAAACCATCGGGCTTGGCTCGCATTTCATGTATTTCAAATGGGATCTCACCGGTCCAATCAACACGATCAATCGCGAACGGCTTGCGTCCTCGGGACCCCCAACCTCGATTCGTCCCACCGACAAACAACTTTCCATTTGGGGTTAACTCCAAGCCAAGCGATCCGCTGTTGAATCCTTCGAGAAACGGGAAACAAACGCCCTGATAATGCCCTTGGACTTTTTCCAAGTAGCAACGCATCACGGTGCTGTGAGACTGGTCGGTGACAAACATCTGGTTCTTGAAGGGACCAAACTCACCGTCGGTCGTGTCACAAGCAATTCCCGCAGCTGACTTACCCATTTTGTCGTACGGAAAAAGAATCGCGGGTGGTTCATAGTGGGGAAGCCGTTTTGCTTCAGTCATGAAGCGACTACCACTGACGGGTTCCTCCGGTCGCGGGCCGATAAACGGTTCAGCAAGCTTGTACCATTCGAAACCGCCCGGGTGACCGACAAATTTCCCTTCCGGCAAGTGCTTCAGAGCACATGTTCCGTTCCAAGGCCCTTGATTATCTGTATAGAACATATCTCCCAAATGGTTGGCACGAATTCCACCGGGTGATCTTACACCGCTGCAGGTTGGGATCATCTCTCCTTGCGAGTTAATCCGAACACACCAACCTCGATAGGGAACCGAACTGCTAAAAGAACCGGTCAAGCAGAGCACAACCCAAAGATCACCATTCTTATCAAACTTGGATCCAAACGCGTACTCGTGGTAGTCACCACTGATTCCCCAACCGTCATTGACCACCTCAAATTCATCCGCCAAGCCATCACCGTCACTGTCTCGCATCCGAGTCACATCCGACCGCTGAGTGGTGTAAAGCCATCCATCACGATAAGCGAGCGTCAGCGTTTCATGCAGTCCATGGGCGAATCGCTGAAACTGTGAGGCGGCGACCGTCGGGGAAAACGGGTCATTGATCATCCAGACCTCGCCACGACGCGAACAAACGGCCATCTTCCCATCAGGCATCATTTGAAAACCAGAGGCCTCGAGAACCACACCCTCAGGAATTTCAAAGGGGGTAATCGGATAGTAGTCGGACTCCGTTGGGGCATCTTGAGCGAGGCACGAAACCATTCCGCACAAAACGCAGAACGAAAGCATCAAAGCAAAACGCAGCATGACAGGCATCGTTTTTGAAAGGATTTACACAAAAAATTAAGACTAGGCGGCACTCAGTTCACTGACCTGACGCCACCAACATTGTTCACACTCGAATTAACTCTCACTTCAATCCATCGCCCCACCACCAAGATTTCAATGTACATCGTAGTCACACTGGAAATCACTCGGTGTCGGACGCCATAGCAAGGCGAATCATCGACTCGCTTTACCAAATCATTTGCTGACGGATCGTTGTCTTACCTTTTACCGGAACCAACAACTCGGATTCACCATCGCTTTCTCTCATCACAACCTCGGCACCGTTGGTATCGAGGAGAATCACAATGGACTGGTTTAATCGATACTGCCCGTCCGACTCAGGCTTGATATCGCCCCTTGCCGCACGGAAGTAAAGAAGCTGATCACCTAAGGGGGCACTCGGCTCAATCAATATTTCACGAGCCAGCGATGAAGTGATGGCCCCGGAAACGGGAACGAATTTATCTTGAACCGCAGCACCTGGAAGCGTGTACCGGAAGGTAGGCCTTCCCACATCATCAAGTCGGTAACCCAAGAATCGATAACCTCGATCACGAGGAGACTCGGATGGCCATGAAGCCGTAGCATCCGGCAGAACGGCTACGGGAGCTACCTTTTCAAATGCCAGTGGATTTCCACCTAGGGGAGTTTGATTCCCAGGGCCACGCCCAACCCAATGCTTGCTCGCGTCGATGAATCGATCTTGCCAAATCAACGCGAGAGAAAATTGATTTGCATCCCAGCAGAGATTCACCTTCTCTGGGTAACCCACCGCAATACCTCGAGGAGAAACGCCCTCAATAAAGTTTCGATAAATCACGGGACGATCATCAGGCTTGAGCTCAATCATTCCACCGGTAATTCCCTCCGGCACTCCACCTTTATCACCCTTGGATAAGAAAGCCCACATCGCGGCAATTTGCTTGTTCTGATCACCTCCGTAGATGTCCGTCACCGTACTCTTGCCCTCGGGATATCCGCTGGGCATTCTTGTTCCAGGTCGATAGAGAGGTGGATTGGGTAGATAGCGGTGGAACCAATCTTCTCGGATACGTGTGGTCATCGTATCGAGAGCGATCGCTTGAATTCCGGTAGCTTTGAAATTGCCGTAGGTGTGGCAGGCCACGCACCCAAGGCCTTGAGCGCCCACCATCTTGCGGCCTAGAGTGACTTGCTGATTTTCGGGCTCATCCGACTTTGCTAATTCAGCCTCGGTTTTTAGATCCAATTCTTTGAAAAGCGTCGCCAATCGCTTGGCTGTTTCTGCACCGAATCCTGGCATGTGAGTCTGCATGTAGGGTCGACTTTTGTTGCCCCCCGCAATCACTTGCTGCATCCAATCCTCACGAAGCTTATCTCCCACTCCGTCAAGCGGCGGAGGCAAGCGTCCCTCGTCACCCATTTCCGGGATCGTGCTACGAAAGAATCCATCGCGATCTGACTCTACCCCACCTCGACCGTCACGGCGGTGACAAGCGTAACAATTGAGCGAGGTTAACTCATGAACGAGTTGTTTCTCGGTGGACTGCTTCGCAGATATCCCATCCTGACTTGCGGCAATCAAGAACTGAGTCAGCGATCCATTTTGAACCGGTGTCAGGTCAAAAACGGGAACCGTCGCTTTCTCCTGAGTACTTAGACAACCCTCGCCAGATCGACATTGATCGAGATCTGGCGCCTTTAACTGGGAAGCAATACGCTGTCCGTCCTCGGTGCGTTGGTGACATGCAGCACAGCCTAATTTTTCAAAAAGGTGACGTCCAACGGGAACAAGCTCAGGGTCGTAGACAAATTCGGCTGGGTCAGCGGGCTTTTCGGCAGGCTCTGCAGCAGGCACCAACTCAGCGTCTCGCGACATGACAAGCGTCTTGTCGATTCCACCTGACTTAATTCCTGGCCCTGCCCAATCCAATGACAATTCTTGCTCGCCGCCCTTTTCGAAATAATCAACACGAAACTCATGAACACCAACGGTCAAATTAACACTTGCCTCTTTCCCCGTGTTTGGATGCACACCGTCATTGTCGATCACACTTTTACCATCCAAGTACAGACGACTTCCGTCATCCGATGAGAGACGAAACGTGTATTTTCCCGCAGTGCTAATCGGTAAAAAACCATCGAATCGCAAAACCACTGATTCGTCTCGCTGACCAACACGAATATCCAAACCACGCGAAACACCCGTTTGATCAGGCTCGCGATCATCCAAATTTGGCAACTGATCGACATCAAGATGATAAGCACTGAATCGCAGATTCGGCTGCTCCGGGAAATCTCGTGGCGTTGTCACAATCACAGATTCGTCACCGGTGAGGTACTGCGCAACGTGTCGCCAATTATCTCCTCCGAGATCGATCCGAGGCATGCGGCCCGAAGCCCTTACCGCGAGCGGATCTTTCAAGAACGCTTCCAAGCTACCACGAGTATATTTTTCACCCAGATTGATCAAAGGCACTGAGGAGGGTGAACGGTGTTCGCGACCATCTTGCGGAGCATGACACGCCAAACAACCTGATTCATGAAATAATCGCTCGCCCGTTCGATAGTCTGCTCGGTTCGCAGACGATGCAACAACGTCGGTTCCAACCAAAAAATTAGTGAGTGCTAGAGCGATCGTCTTTTTCTCCTCTTTCGTCATGCCTTCCAAGAGATTTGGCATGGTTGTCCCGGGCTTGATTTCGTGCGGATTTGCAATGAAATCAAGCATCCACTCCGGCTTAACTCGCGTTCCAACTCGATCTAGGTTGGGAGCTTGTTTGACCGAGACAAGCTCTTGAACGCTTTGCGATGCAGCATGACATGCGACACAATTAAGATCACCAGCAAGTAGACGACCACCTTCCACAGGGTCTTGACCACTTGCATGAAATCGCTCAAAGGCGGGAACAATCGGTCGTCTGGCCTCAGCCGAAAGATCGCGCGGCAAAACCCAGATATTTCGGAACCGCACTGGATTACCATGATCCTGCAAATAGATCGGTCCATCGTCGGGTCCTTCACCGATTGGTGCAGCCGTGGTCGATTTTGGTAAGTCCACCTCTCGATGAACGACGACTCCGTTAAGTCGAACCGTCAATTTTGCGTTCTGTACTTTCTTTCCCTGTTCATCGAATTTAGCAGCAGTAAAGTCGACGTCGTAGGTTTGCCAAGACAAGGGTGGAAAACACATATTCAGGTCAGGATCACGAATCGAATAGATGCCACCTGCTTCGTTGTTCTTCCCCTCGAGGCCGAATGAATCAAGGATCTGAGTTTCAAATCGACCTTGGTGATAAAGCCCACTGTTTCCTCGCCCCTGACCTCGAGCCTCGGGCATATAGGGCAGGCGAAACTCGAGATGCATTGAATAGTCGCGAAAGGTATCAATACTGGTGCAGCCCTGAATAAGCAGACCATCATCTGTCATTTGTGCTCCAGGCTTCCAATGGTCCTTTAGCGACTGAGGGGTTCCGTCGAACAAGACGACCGAACCAGCAGGCGCTACGGCGCCAAGAGTGGCACTTTTCCGTTCCACCTTTTCGAATTGGTCAATTAATGATTCGAGACCGTCCGTATCGACTTCGAACGCTTGCTTTTCCTTTCCATTCCACCCAGCGCCAGGTAGTCCACCCGTGTAAACCACCACACTGAACTCGCCGCCACCCATTGCAATCGCCTGAAGCCCTCGGGTCGCATCACGGTACTCACCTTGCAATTGAAAATCCGGATCGGCCTTCGCTGCATCAGGTGACGTATAAACCTCTGCTCGTGCCGAACAGAAACAAAACAGGCCGGCGATCATGGCCGAAATAACAGAGCGATGCATCATGAGAAACAAAATGAAGTGATTACAGGTTCGTTAAGACCGAAAAACATAACGGGATCAGATGCGATAAGCAAAAACGATTTCAGGAAAACACTACTTTAACGACAAAAGTTGATGAAAACTCGGTTCCACGACGAATGGGAATTCCAACTCGATAAACGGAAGTCTATCGCAGTTGTTCCGTCAAAAACAAATCCATTTCCTCGACCATCTGATCCATCCACGGAAGACGATTCCAACAACCATGCTTGCCATCGGAAAATACGCGAACGCCGGTTGCGATGCCTAATTGGCCAAGTTTGTCTCTTGAAGGCTGGTTTCGTGATGGCAGATCATGCTCACCAACTAGAAAAAGAATCGGTGAGGTTTTTCTATCAATCTGATGGTACGCATCTGAATGAGCGTACAGATCGGGTGCCTCGTCAACCGTTGCCCGCAACCATCGATTTGCATTGGACTGTTCAGGTTGATTCCTTGACCGATCAGCTACCGATCCGGTCAGCATTTCCATGGGCCCCGCCATCACCACTGCGGCTTGCACACCTGAACTCAAAGCAGAGTTTTCTTCACTACCTAGCAAGAATTCATTTTGACTACCCGATGCCATGAGACCTACGAGGTGGCCGCCGGCCGAACCACCAATTGCACCAATCCTGCTGGGATCAATCTTCAATCGGTCCGCATTAGCTCGAAGGTATCGAACCGCCGCAAAGCAATCATGAATCGCTGCGGGAAACGCTGCTTCATCAGCCAAACGATACTCGATGGAAGCAACCAAATAACCCTTGGCAGCCAGCTTAATTGAAAGTGCTTGGAATTTTGTTTTATCCCCCGAATGCCATCCGCCGCCGTGCACCACAATTAAAGCAGGACGCAATCCTTGATCAGGTGCTGACGCAGGATAAAAAAGATCCGCCAATAAGCTTCGACTGCCGCGCGTGGAATAAACCACATTCCACTCCGTCTTCATTGAATCCGGCACCTCCGTACTCGCAGCAAATTCAGGAGATGAACGTGATGCGTTCGCCGACGGCTTGAGATTCAAATTCACCGGTCGCGGAGAACAACCACTGATCTTCATGGGTTGACGATAAAGGCCTTCCATACAAGTGATGTACAGTGATCGCATATCGGCGTCACCGAACACACAATTGATCGGCTTGCTTGGACACTGGATCTTGTCAATCAAGTCGCCTTTTGGATTCCATATCCACACAGCATCGGGTCCAGCGCAGTAAACATTTCCGGCGCGGTCAACCGACATTCCATCCGCACCTCGTTCAGGCCCATCATCCATTTTGGCAAAGAATCGCTCGTTCGTTGCTTGACCTTGGGTCTTGATGTCGTAAGCGAGAATCTTTTTGGGAACAAAGGATGCGACATAAAGAGTTTTTTCGTCGGGTGACAAGATAATTCCATTGGGTGTTTCAATGTGATCTGCCGCGACGGTCACCTCGCCTTGCGCGTTGACGTACAAAACCTCGCCCCGAGCCGTCATCGTGATGTATACACCACCATCGCAATCAACAACCAAATCATTGGGTCGATAGGAATTACCGTTTCCCGATCGAGTTACCGTGCTGGAATCTGAATCTGCTCCAGATTGAAACGACACAATAAGATGCTTCGAAGCACCGTCCGCAAACGCTAAAGATTGCTCGCCGTTGTCGGACAAATAAACACGACCATGATTGAAGTAACTCGCGCTAACGCGTCCACTTCCTTCAATCAGAGTTTTCCACTGGTTGGTTTTTGGTTGGTATCGATAGACACGATCGCCCCTGACATCAGGCACCACCAAACCACTCCCATCCCAGCATGGCCCGTCAGCCAAGCCAAACTCGCTGCGCACTAACTCAAGGGACGCGTCACGTTGAACTGGAGTTTCCGCTGCCAACTTCGAACCTGCAACCAGCAAGCAAACCAAGCTAGCGAGTAATGATCGAGGCGGAATAAAACTCAGAGTGACGTAATGACCAGAACCCAGTTGATTAATCACGAATCATTGCCTTGGGGACGAAAGGGAAATGCGGTACGAGTGTCAGCAGAGAAGCATTTTGTCGTCTATTGGTTGCCAAAAAAGTCTGCTCGCACCGTGCAAAGCATAACGCTGATGACTGGCAGCGGGTGAATCTCGTAAAAATGAAACAAAAAGACTAATTGACATATCGTGACATCACGATATAAATAGATATCAGGAGATGGCTCAGCCACGAAAGCGGCCCCCAAACGGCCGCTTTTTCCTACACGCAAACACCTCGCAAACTCTCGATATATCGACACGTATGCAGTTCAGCGATTCCGCTGAGCACTTCCCACCGCCCATCATACAAAACAGCAATGCCCAGCCTTCTCATCGGCGCCGTCCTGATCGGCTTAACCCTCGGCATGATCGGATCAGGTGGTTCAGCCATCACCGTTCCGATCTTGGTCTACGTCGTCGGTCACGAAGGCAAAGTCTCGATCGCTGAGTCGATGGCGATCGTCGGGATCATTTCAATCTTTGCAGCTATCCCTTACGGTCGCAGTCGGCAGATCGACTGGAGAAGCGTTATCTACTTTGGCATCCCTGGAATGCTAGGCACCTATTTCGGATCATGGCTCGGCGGCCTTGCGAATCAGTTTGTTCAACTCGTCTTCTTCGGATTGATTCTGCTGGTTGCCGCAATCACCATGCTGCGAAAAAGTAATTCATCGCACGAATCCAATCACAACGTGCACACGATCAATCATGGCAAGGACGATCATGACGATACGAGCGACATCGGCAATCCAAATCAAGGATCGGTGCGACCACTGAGAGTCATCAAAAACGCACCATCTAGCAGCATTGAATCCGCGTCCATCACATCGAATACCCCCGCGGTTTTTATTGCAATCGAGGGGATCCTTGTTGGCATCTTAACGGGATTCGTTGGTGTTGGGGGTGGTTTCCTGATCGTGCCCGCGTTAGTGGTTCTAGGCAAGCTTCCCATGAGACTAGCGGTCGGTACAAGCTTGGTAATCATCGCCGCAAAGTCAGCGGTTGGATTTTGGAAATACCAACATGACCTCGGCCAGATGAATTTGTCTGTTGACCCTACAACCATCACGATTTTTGCTGTGATCGGCATTCTCGGCAGCATCGCCGGCAGGGCGATTAATTCCCGATTGAATCAAAGGAGACTGCAAACCGTGTTTGCCATTTTCCTGATTGCAATCGGCGGCTTTGTCATCGCGAAGGAGGGAAACAAATTGGTTCAAAACATTCAAACCGCAGCAACCGAAAATATCCAAAACGCTTCCAATTCAATTAACAAGGAGATCTAGTCATGTTGCTTCAATATTTCTACGACAAATCGCTCGCACATGCTTCCTACCTTGTTGGCTGCCAACGATCCAAAACAGCGATTGTCGTTGACCCGGGTCGTGACATCGAAACCTACTTGAATCGAGCCCAACAAGAAGGGCTTCAGATCACGGCAGTTGCTGAAACACATATTCATGCCGATTACGTCTCTGGCGCAAGAGAACTTGCCAACCAGACAGGAGCCAAGCTGTACGTTTCAGACGAAGGACCTGATGCATGGAAGTACAAATTCATCGAGAACTACGAGCATCAGACACTCACCGACGGAGATCAATTCAAAGTTGGCAATCTGCTATTCGAAGTCATGCACACCCCAGGTCACACACCTGAAAGCATCTCATTTTTGCTAACCGACCAAGGCGGAGGTGCAAACGAACCGATGGGCATTTTCACAGGAGACTTTGTTTTTGTTGGTTCAATCGGTCGACCAGATCTTCTCGAAGAAGCAGCCGGATTGGCCGGCACCGCGGACACCGGTGCGAGGGATCTATTTCGATCCGTCAAACGATTCACTGCTTTACCAGATCACCTGCAGGTTTGGCCCGCACATGGAGCGGGAAGCGCTTGCGGCAAAGGACTCGGATCTATTCCATCGTCAACGGTTGGATACGAAAAAAGGTTTAACCCCGCGTTACAGTTCGATGACGAAGAATCATTTGTTCGCTACATCCTTGAAGATCAACCGGAGGCACCTACTTACTTTGCGGTAATGAAGCGAGTGAACAGACTAGGGCCCAAACTCATTTCGCAACTCAATCAACCGCAACAGATCCCTGCGGCAAAAGGCGAGACAATTGCAAAATCAGAAACCGTGATTGATCTTTCTTCCCCTCAATCATTCC
>Ga0181563_10002105_pt1 | contig 19339 bp, 20 predicted proteins | sample 011ome_25_FD_133759 | JGI IMG/M metagenome (GOLD analysis project Ga0181563, IMG submission 133759) | Coastal salt marsh microbial communities from the Groves Creek Marsh, Skidaway Island, Georgia - 011512CT metaG (megahit assembly) | ecosystem: Environmental > Aquatic > Marine > Intertidal...
CGCGGTTGATGTGCTGGGCCATGCCGATTTTCCCGGCGTCGATATGGCGGCCCTGTGCCAGTTGCGCAGCACCCATGGCATGGGCAGCGTGGCGATGGATTATTTGGCCCCCGCCTCGACACGCCGGGCCAGCCTGCGTGGCCTTGCGGGCTGTATGGATGCCGATTTTGTCGCCTCGACGCTGACCATAGATCGCGGCCAAGGCGCCCAAACCCAACATTTCACGTTTGATCGCAACGATATGTTTCTGGCTGCGATGCGCGATTTTCTGGCGCTGGCCGAGGGGCGCGCGCCCGTATCTGGCACGGCCAATGTGCCGGTCTTGACCGCCAGCCGCGCTGTCTGCGATTTGATTGCACAGGCTTGGGCGCGCCGCGCCTTTGGCGCCAATATTGCAAAGGGGCTTACATGATTATCGGACATATCGGCGTGCGCAAAGGATCAAAAGGCGTGCCGGGAAAGAACTTTAAGCCAATTTGCGGCAAGCCGTTGATCGATTGGTCGCTAGATCAGCTGCTGGCCCACCCGCAGGTGGATGCGGTGGTGGTCTCTACCGATGACCCGGAAATTTACGCCCATTCAGTGGCGCGGGGCTGCTTGGAAATGGGCCTGCGCCCGGCCCATTTGGCCACCGATGCCGCGGGCAAATGGGGGGTCTGGCAACATGCGCTGCAGGCCGCCGAGGCGCTTGTGGGCCCGGCGAATGCGTTTTTGGATTTGGACGCAACCTCGCCGCTGCGCTTGCCCAGCGATATCACCGGGGCCTTGGCGCTGTATCACGATCAGCGGCCCGACATGGTTATGTCGTGCTGCGAGGCGCGTAAAAACCCTTATTTCAATCTGGTCGAGCCCGATGAAACCGGCGCGCTTCATGTGTCAAAGCCGCTGGCAGGCGGTGTTGTGGCGCGCCAAGCGGCGCCCACGGTCTACGAACATGCCGCCAGCACCTATGTTGTGCGCCCGGGCTATTTGCACAGCGCAACAGCGCTGTTTGAGGGGCGCGTTATTCCCTACCTTATGGATCCCGAGCGCTGCGTCGATATCGACAGCCCGTTCGATTTCAAACTGGTTGAATTTCTTTTGAATGAACGTCTGAAAGAGGCAGAACATGGTTGAGCAGCTCAAAGGCCGCACCGTTTTTATCACAGGCTCGGGTGGGGTGCTGGGCAGCACCTATGTGCGCCGCATGTTGGCCGAAGGCGCGCGGGTTGTGGCCTCGGACCTGCCCGGCCACCGCGCCGATGCGCTATGCGCGGCCCATGAGGGCAACGAAAATTTCCGCTTCTACGATCTGGATGTGGGCAGCGAAGAGCAATGCACCCAGATTTTTCAGCGCATCTTGAAAGACGGCTGGCAGCCCAATGTGGTGCTGAACAATGCCGCCATCACCGGCGAATTGCTGATGGGGGCCGGCAAACCCTTTCCCGATTTTGCCGACACCTCGGTAGAAGATTTTGAACGCACGCTGCGCACCAACCTGACGGGCGCGTTCATGATTGCGCGCCAGATGGACCGCGATATCGTGGGCAATTACCCCTGCACCTTGGTCAACGTGGCATCGATGTATGCGCTAAACGGTGCCCATCACCCCATCTACGAGGGCATGCCGTTCAAAAACTTTTCTGCCTATGGGGTGACCAAGGCAGGCATTCACGGGTTAACCGTATGGCTGGCCGGCTATTGGGCACCGCGTAAAGCCACGGTAAACACCATCGCCCCCGGTGCGGTGTTCAACAACCATTCAGACGAGTTTCAGCGCCGCGTGGGCGAGCTGATCATGGCTGGTCGCATGTGCGAACCCGACGAAATTGCCGATGTGATGCTGTTTTTGGCCAGCCCGCAGGCCGGCTATATGACGGGGCAGCTGGTGAATGTGGATGGTGGATTTAGCGCCTGGTAAGGCGCTAAATCGACACCGCTGAAAGCAGGGCCTCGCGGTTCAGCGTGGCGCGGGTGCTGGTGTGGCTGACCGCACCGCGATTGAGCACGACAAACTGATCGGCCAGCCGCACGGCGAAATCGAAATATTGCTCGACCAGCACGATCGACATTTCGCCCTCGTCGCGCAGCACCTCGATGACATCACCGATTTGGGTGATGATATTGGGCTGGATGCCCTCGGTTGGTTCATCCAGCAACAACACTTTTGGCCGGGTAATCAGGGCGCGGGCAATCGCCAACTGCTGCTGTTGACCGCCCGACAAATCGCCGCCGCGGCGGTCTTTCATTTCGTATAGCACGGGAAACAGCTGGAAGATGCGGGGCGGAATATGGCGTTGGTCAGGGGGCAGGCAGGCAAAGCCCGTTTCTAGGTTTTCCATCACGCTCATCAGCGCAAATACCTCGCGGCCCTGCGGCATAGAAAACCCCAAAATTCTGTGAGGCAGACGCAATTTTGCGTAAACTTTATGCGCTTTCCCCAGGGTAAGCCTGATATTTGCGCTTTTGCCGGTCGGCATGCGCCCGATTTTTTGGCACTACCGCCCCATTTGGGCATGAAAAAAGCCGCCCAAATGGGCGGCTTTCGTGTGTTTGCTTGGGTGATTCAGCGCTTAAACCAGCCCTTCACCCTTGGCCCAGTCGTAGGTGCGGTCTAAGATGCGGCCCATACGAGACACGATTTCGGCGGTTTGCGCCTCGGTCACAATCAGGGGCGGGCACAGGGCCAGCGTATCGCCCACGTTGCGGCAGATCAGCCCTTCTTCATGGCCAATCCCAAACGCCGCGCCGCCCACTTGGCCGATTTTGTCAAACGGGCGCTTGGTGGCTTTGTCGGCCACCAGTTCCAGCCCGGCAATCAGGCCCGCGCCGCGCACTTCGCCCACCAACGGGTGATCGGCATAGGCGCGCAAGGCCGCCTGAAAGCCCACGCCGACGCGCGCGGCGTTGCCGATCAGGTCTTGTTCCTCGATTATCTTCAGGTTTTCCAGCGCCACAGCCGTGGCCACCGGGTGCCCCGATGCCGTAAACCCATGGCCAAACGTGCCAATAGAATGGGTGTGATCCGCGATGGCATTATAGACCTCTTCCGAGAACATGATGGCGGCCAAGGGCATATAAGACGATGTCAGCTGCTTCGAGGTGACCATGATATCGGGGCTAAAGCCGTAGTGAACCGCGCCAAAGCTGCTGCCCAGGCGACCAAAGCCGTTGATCACCTCGTCTGCGACCATCAAGATATCGTATTTGCGGCAAATCTTTTCGACACCGGGCCAATAGCCTTCGGGTGGGGGCATAACCCCGCCGGCCGCCATCAGCGGTTCGCCAATGAAGGCGGCAATGGTATCGGGGCCTTCGCGTAGGATGGTTTCCTCGATCTCGGCCAACAGGCGGGCGGTGAACTGCGCCTCGGTTTCGCCCTCGGCGCCAAACCGGTAGAAATGTGGGCAGGTCACATGGGTGACGGGAATGGCCGGCAGATCAAAGCTCATGTGGTTATAGGGCAGGCCCGTCAGGCTGCCCGAGGCCACGGTGATGCCATGATAGCCCTTGATGCGGGCCAGAAATTTTTTCTTTTCAGGCCGCCCCAGCGCATTGTTCATATACCACACCATCTTAACAACGGTGTCATTCGCCTCGGATCCGGACGAGGTGTAAAACACCCGCGTCAGGTTTTCTGGGGTCATTTCCACCAGCTTTTCTGCCAGTTTGATCGATGGCTCGTGGGCCTTATGGGCAAAGGTGTGGTAATAGGGCAGCTTGTCCATCTGGCGCGCTGCGGCCTCGCGCAGGCGGGGCTGGCTAAAGCCCACCGCAACCGACCATAGGCCCGCCAGCCCCTCGATATATTGCTTGCCATTGCTGTCATACACGTAAATCCCTTCGCCCCGGTCAATGACCAGCGGGCCCTGTGCCTCGTGTTTGCGGGCATCGGTATAAGGGTGCAGGGTGGTGCTGATATCGGCGTGATGCAGCGAGTTGGAAAGCGGGGTCGTCATAGCGTATCCTTTCCCGTGGATGGGGCGCCAAGCCCCCTGTTTGCGCATGATATTGGCGCATAGCCGCGGGTTTCGCCAGAGGCGATTTGATCAAATATTGGCCCGTTTTGGGTGGCCTATCGCCTAGCCCTGCGGCGTTGCCCGGGCGTATTGGCGATCAAAGTAAATCAGGGGCGCGCCGGTTTCGGCCACGCGCACCGCCTCGACCTCGCCCACGAAAATGCGGTGCGAGCCCACCAAAATATCGTGCACCAGCGTGCAATCAAAGGCCGCCAGCGGGTTATCCAACACCGGGCTGCCGGTGACAGCGGCGTGCCAGCTGGCGCATTCAAACCGCTCGGCCCCCTTTTTGCCGGTGCGCCCTGCAAAGCTGTCGGAAATGGCGGCTTGGTCTTCGGCCAGCAAATTGGCGCAAAAGGCGCGGTTGGTGCGAATGGCATCGCAGGCCGAGGCCTGCCCGTGGATGCACACCAAAATCGAGGGGCGTGGCGTATCGACCGATACCGATGTCATGGCCGAAACCGTCATGCCTGCCTTGCCGCCAATGCCATCTGTGGTGACAACGCACACAGAATTGGCCGCTTTTGACATTGCTTGCAGAAATTCGCTTTTCATCGGTTTGTTCGCCTTGGCCTGAATCGCACCCAAAACCCGGTGCACCGCTGTGCCCTTACCTAAGGCGCTGGGGCCTGGGTTCAATTCCGTTTTCAGTAGATCGGCAGAAATCTGGGAAATCATCTATCTGCGAACTCGCCCTTAGCGGGATAAAACAAAATTCTTATCGCCTCCATTGCTCTGGTTGCCACCGCAACGGTAGCAGCCGCAGAAGTGAAATTGTCGGGCTACGCACGTTTTGGTGCCGTTTGGACCGAAGGCACACCCGCCGCTGCCGCCAAGCAGGGCGTGCACACCGCAGCATCGGCCGCTCGCGCTGGTGCCGAAGCAGGTGCACCCGTAGTCACCGCTGACTCGACCGCACTGATCACTGCGCTGACCAATGCACAAGCCGCCGCAGCCGCCGCAGCCCACAGCCAGGTCAGCGCAACTGCTTTGGCAGCAGCAAACGCCGTTGTAGCCGCAATTCAGGCGGAAATCGCCACTTCGGCAGGCACCGCAGCAACCGCAGCTGTTGCTGACAGCACCGATGTTGCATCGCGCGTTCGCTTCCAGCTGGACGCATCGACCACCACCGATGCAGGCATTGGCCTGAACGTGCGTCAGCGCATCCAGACCGAAGAAAACGGCACCAACGACACCAACGGCGCCCGCTTTGGCCTGACCTACAATGGCCTGTCGCTGAACGTTGGCAACATCAACGGCGTGATCGAATCCACCCCGAACCTGTACATGAACACCAACTCGGCTGGTGTTGGCCGGGAAGGCAACGGCTTCCACAGCCTGGCCACCAAAAACGCCGGCGGCACGTTCGGCTGGACCGCGTACAGCTCGGGCGGTGCCGGTGCAAACAACGGCGTTGAAGTCATCTACTCGATGTCTGGCATCCGCCTGCACGCCCACAGCACCGAAACCAGCAGCGCGCTGGGTGCAAGCTACACCATGAGTGACATCACTGTTGCCGCTGGTAAAGAAGAGTTCGACGGCGGCGCATCGATCACCCTGGTCACCGCTGGCATGAACTTCTCGAACGGCTGGGTCGCACTGGCATGGGGCGAGAACGAAACCGCAGCTGGCGTGAAAACCGATAAAACCGCTCTGAAAGGCGGCTTAAACCTGGCTTCGGGCACTTCAGTATACGGCTTTGCTTCCAGCGAAAAAGCAGGCGATGCACTGGGCGTTGGCGTAAGCTACGATCTGGGCGGCGGCGCTGCATTCGACGCAGGCTACACCAAAACTGCAGCCGACCGCGGCATTCTCTCGGCCGGTATCTTCTTCACCTTCTAAGAGCTGAAAAGCACTTAGTTGGCGGGGCGGGTCGCAAGACCCGCCCTTTTCTTTTGCCGCCCTTCGGTGTTTTCTGCGCGCAACCGAAATGCCTGCCGCAAATCACGGAGTGCCCCATGCCCCTTGCCGAAATTCGTGCCCGCATTGCCAAAGCCGAAACAAACGCTGGCCGCCCCGCCGGTTCTGTGCAGCTGATTGCTGTCAGCAAAGTGCAACCGCTGGATCGGGTGCAGGCGGTGCTGGACCAAGGACAGCGGGTTTTTGGTGAAAACAAGGTGCAAGAGGCCGCCGGGAAATGGCCTGATTTCCGGGAAACCTATGGCGAAATAGATCTGCACCTGATTGGCCCGCTGCAAACAAACAAGGTGCGGCAGGCCTTTGGCTTGTTTCAGCATATCCATTCGCTGGACCGGCCAAAACTGGCCCACACAATGGCCCGCATCGCCCAAGAGATGGGGCATTGCCCGCAGCTATATATTCAGGTGAACACCGGCGAAGAGCCGCAAAAAGCGGGCATCGCCCCGCAAGAGGCCGATGCCTTTGTTGCCGAATGCCGCAGCATGGATCTGCCGGTGGCGGGGCTGATGTGCATTCCGCCGGTTGATGAAACGCCGGCGCTGCATTTTGCCTTGCTGGCAAAACTTGCCGCGCGCAACGGTTTGCAGGGGTTGTCGATGGGCATGAGCGACGATTTTGAACAGGCCATCGCCCTTGGCGCCACGCATGTGCGCGTGGGCAGCGCCATTTTTGGCACGCGCGTGGCCCCCAACCCGGCTTAGCGGCGCTGGGCCAGACCCGGCGGCACAATCAGGCGCGATCGGTGGCGCAGGCGGCGGGCGATCCACGCCAAATCGGCGCGGGCAAAGGCGATGCAGCCCTCGGTCGGGTAATGCGGGCGGCGCCATTGATGCAAAAAGATGGCCGAGCCATGGCCCGGCTGGGCATAGGGCCAGTTCCAATTGGTCAGCAATACGATGTCATAAAGCGGATCAGCACGGCGCAGCTTTTCGTGGCTATGGGCATAAGGCACCCGCACCATGTGGTTGTAATCGGTGTCATCGGGCGCATCTGACCACAAATCCGAGGGGCCAATGGGCAGCGCCCAATCTGCGGGGCGGGCCAGCCTGTCGGGGCGGTACAACATTCCCGTGATCGTGTGCACCCCCGCAGGGGTGGCGCCATCGCCTTCGCGTTTGGTGGTTGAAATGCCACCGCGCCCCACCGAACAGGCAAAGCGCCGCCCCATAAAGCGCAGATGCGTCGGCGTCAAAACCATATCAAACCGGCTGGCCGCGGACGTCATAGCAAATGGCCCGATTTTGCGGCCTTGGTGGCCAGATAGCCGCGATTATGCGCCGTTTCGCCCAAAATCAGGGGCACGCGCTGTGCTACGTGAATGCCGTTTTTCTCCATCATCGCAATTTTGCGGGGGTTGTTGGTAAGCAGATTAACGCTGGAAAAGCCCATCGCTTTCAGCATTTGGCTGCCAACGCGAAAATCACGCTCGTCATCCTCGAACCCCAGCCTGTGATTGGCCTCGACGGTGTCAAACCCTTGGTCTTGCAGCGAATAGGCGCGCATTTTATTGGCCAAGCCAATGCCGCGCCCCTCTTGGTTCAAATACAGCAGCACGCCTGCACCCATCTGGCCCATCTGCGCCAATGCACCGCGCAGCTGGGGCCCGCAATCGCATTTCAGGCTGCCCATGACATCGCCGGTAAAACAGGCCGAATGCAGCCGCGCCAAAACCGGCGCATCGCGCAGGGGCTGGCCAATCTCGAAGGCATAGTGCTCTTCCCCGCCGTCATCGGGGCGAAATACATGCAGTCTGCCAGCCTCGGCGGCGGCCACGGGCAAGCGGGCGCTGACCACCGGGTGCGGCTGGGGCAGGGCGCCCAAAAGCGCGGCGGCTGTATCTGATGCCACTGCCGTAAGCCCATGGGATTGGGCAAAAAGAACAGGTGTGGGCAGGGCCAGCACCAAAGCCGCGGGAAGCAATTGCGCGCTTTTTGTAAGGGCGATGGCCAGCCGATGCAGCCCGGCATCGCCCTCGCGCAAGGTGCGAAACGGCCCTTTCATCGGGGTTGCCAGATCATCGGCAGGGTCGGCCATGGCGCGCAGCCATGCCAGACCAGACGACTGGGGCAATGCGATACGCGCGATATCGCCATCATAGGCGCGCGCCTTTAGCGTTTCGGCGCGCCGCGCTGTCAGGGCAATCACGGGTGTGCCGCCCATGGCGCGCAAATCAGCCAGCCGATATTGGCTTAGGGTTTCCACCGCCAAGATCAGCGCACCCCCTTCGACACCCCCTTCGACACCGTGCAGCACCACGGGAACGCCCATGCGCAAATCGGCGCGGGCGCGTGCCAGCAATTCGGTTGGGGTGGGGGCAAAGCGCATCGATGGTCCTTTCGCGCCCAGATGTAGCCCGTTCTGCGGGGATTTGAAACATTTGCCGCGACACAAACACGTCCGCGTGAGACAGTTGCAGCAAATCTTGTTCTGCGCCGGGGCAATGCGCATCTGCTGGTTAACGAAAACGGAGGACCACATGCCGCAGCTAAAGAAAATCTTGCTGGTCGATGACGATGACGATCTGCGCGAAGCGCTGAGCGAGCAGCTGGTCATGAGCGAAGAATTCGACGTGTTCGAGGCAGGCAATGGCGCCGATGCGATGAAACGCGCCAAAGAAGGCCTGTATGATCTGGTTATTCTCGATGTTGGCCTGCCCGATACCGATGGCCGCGAATTGTGCCGCTTGATGCGCAAGCAGGGTGTGAAATCGCCGATCCTGATGCTGACGGGCCATGATTCTGATGCAGACACCATTTTGGGTCTGGATGCTGGCGCCAACGACTACATTGCAAAACCATTCAAGTTTCCGGTGCTATTGGCCCGCATTCGTGCCCAGCTGCGCCAGCACGAGCAATCGGAAGACGCCATTTTTCAGCTTGGGCCCTACACATTCCGCCCCTCGATGAAAATGTTGATCACCGAAGACGAGCGTAAGATTCGCCTGACCGAGAAAGAAACCAATATTTTGAAGTTTCTTTATCGCGCCTCCGAAGGTGTGGTGGCCCGCGATGTGTTGCTGCACGAGGTGTGGGGCTATAATGCGGGCGTGACCACGCACACCCTTGAAACCCATATTTACAGGCTACGTCAGAAGATAGAGCCTGATCCCTCGAACGCGCGGTTGTTGGTCACCGAATCTGGTGGCTACCGTCTTGTGGCCTGATCGGGCGATTGGCACGGAATTTGCGTTAGATCAAAGAGACATCTGAAAATGTGGTTTAGCGTAACCCTATCCCGTCGCATGTCCGGGTTATGACATGCACCTCCCTGTTGGACTGACCCGGGCTTTGCCCGGGTCTTTTTTTTTGCGGTTCGGCTTTTTGGTTGTCTTGGGTTCTGGAACTACCCGCGCGCAGGTATTAGGGTGCGCAGGCAATCACAGGGGGCATGCCATGGCATTTCGGTTGGCAACGTGGAACATCAATTCTGTGCGCCTGCGCGCAGGGCTGGTCCAGCGACTGATGCAAGAGCAGGCGCCAGATGTGCTGTGCCTGCAAGAATGCAAAAGCCCGGTCGAAAAGATCCCACATGCGCAATTTGCCGAGCTTGGCTACACGCATATGATTGCGCGTGGGCAAAAGGGCTATAACGGCGTGGCGATCTTGTCGAAAATGCCCATAACCGAGGTTGCCGCCCAAGATTTTGCCGGGCTGGGCCACGCCCGCCATATTGCCGGGCGGTTGGAAAATGGTGTGACGGTGCATAATTTTTACGTGCCTGCCGGTGGCGATGTGCCCGACCGCGAGGCGAACGAGAAATTTGGCCAGAAACTGGATTACCTGACCGAAATGCGCGACTGGTTTCACACCCAGCGCCCCGAAAAGGCCATTTTGGTGGGCGATCTGAACATCGCCCCGCGCCAAGATGATGTGTGGAACCACAAACAGCTTTTGAAAATTGTCAGCCACACGCCCATTGAAATCGAACATCTGGCCCAAACCCAAGAGGCTGGCGGTTGGGTGGATGTAACGCGCGCCGACATTCCCCAAGGGCTGTTGTATTCTTGGTGGTCTTACCGTGCCAAAGATTGGGATATCGCCGACAAGGGCCGCCGGCTTGATCATGTTTGGGCCACGCCCGACATTGCCGGCGCCGCACATTCCAGCAAAATCCTGCGCGAGGCCCGGGGTTGGGAACAGCCCAGCGATCATGCGCCGGTTTTTGCAACGTTCGACCTTTGAAATTCAGGCGCAGAGCGCGCATATAACGGCAAAGATGCGAAAGGATGCATGCAATGCTTGAACTGGGACAAAAAACGCCCGACGCCGCAGATCTGGTGAAAGACGTCTCTGAGGCAAATTTCATGGCCGAGGTTGTCGAGGCCTCTAACGACGTGCCGGTGATTGTTGATTTTTGGGCGCCTTGGTGCGGCCCGTGTAAAACATTGGGCCCTGCGTTGGAACAGGCCGTGATCGAGGCCCGCGGCGCGGTGAAAATGGCCAAGATCAACGTTGATGAAAACCAGATGATTGCCGGCCAGATGCGCGTGCAATCTATCCCCACGGTCTATGCTTTTTTCAAAGGCCAGCCCATCGATGGGTTTCAAGGCGCCTTGCCCGGATCCGAGGTGAAGGCCTTTGTCGAGCGCGTGGTCAAGGCTGCGGGTGGCGATGCCAGTGGCGGGCTAGACGAGGCAGCCGAGATGGCCGAAGAGATGCTGGGCAACGGCGAAATCGAAGATGCTGCGCAAACGTTTTCCGCGATTTTGGGCGAAGATCCCAACCATGCCGTGGCCTATGGCGGCTTGGTGCGCTGCTATATTGCCATGGGTCAGGTAGATCAGGCCGAGGCGGTGCTGAATGGCGCGCCGGCAGAAATTGCACAATCGGCCCCGCTGGAAGCGGCATTTGCGCAAATTCAACTGGCCCGTCAGGCCGAAAATGCGGGCCCATTGGCGGAATTGCAACAGGCGGTGCAGGCCGATCCTGCCAATGCCCAAGCCCGGTTTGATTACGCCTTGGCATTGAACGCAAATGGCCAAACCGCCCAAGCGGTGGATGAGCTGCTAGAGCTGTTCCGCCGCGACCGCGAATGGAACGATGGCGCCGCAAAATCGCAGCTTTTCACTATTTTCGATGCGTTGAAACCCAATGACCCGATCGTGTTGAATGGGCGGCGCAAACTAAGCTCGATGATATTTGCCTGATGGGTTTGGCACGCTAGTTCCCGGTTATGGCAATAACCTTTGATCTTCCTGAAACGATTGCAGTGTTCCCCCTTCCGGGGGCGCTGTTGCTGCCGCGTTCGCGCTTGCCGCTGCATATATTTGAACCGCGCTATCTGGCCATGCTGGACGACGTGCTGAAAACGCCGGCACGGCTGATTGGCATGGTGCAACCCAGCAAAGGGCAGGGGCAGGGCCTGTATCAAATCGGCTGCGCTGGCCGCGTGACACAGTTTTCCGAAACCGAAGACGGGCGCTATATGCTTACCCTGAGCGGCATTTCGCGGTTTCGTATTTTGAACGAAGTGCAGGGGTTTACCCCCTATCGGCGTTGCACCGTGTCTTGGCAGGGCTTCGAACGTGACATGGGCGGCGAAGACCACGACACCGGCTTTGACCGCGATTCGCTGTTTCGGTTGCTGACGCGCTATTTCAATGCCCGTGGCCTGCAGGCCGATTGGGAAACGCTGCGCGCCGCGGAAGACGAATTGCTGATCAACTCGCTTGCGATGCTGCTAGATTTCGACCCCGAAGACAAACAAGCCCTGCTAGAGGCCCCTTGCCTGCAAACGCGGCGCGAAACCTTGATGGGTTTGGTAGAGTTTGCCTTGCGTGGTGGCGCCGGTGACGAGGTGATGCAATGAGCGTAACACAATGAGCACAGCAGAATTTGACCGCCGCATGCTAGAGGCCCTGATCTGCCCCCGCAGCGGTGCCAGCCTAGACTATGACGCCGCCCGCCAAGAGCTGGTTTCAAAAGCGGCAGGTCTGGCCTATCCCATTCGCAATGGCATACCGATCATGTTGATCGACGAGGCCCGCATTCTAGACGATGGCCCCAGCAGCTGAGGGCCGCGATTAGCCAGACTTGCTGATTTTTGCCAATAAGCGCGCGGCGTTTGGCACCTCGAACTTGCGCAAAAGGCGCGCGCGCACATCTTCGATTGTGCGGGGCGACAGGCCCAGTTTCAGGGCAATTTCCTTGGATGTCAGCCCGCGGGCCAGCCATGTTAACACGTCGCGTTCGCGCGGGGTTAGGTTGGGGCCGCTGTTTTGGGCGTTGGGGGCAAAGCTAAGCACCATGCGCGCCAACGGGTCTTCGGGGGTTAGGCTGCGCGCCCGAAAACGGCACCATTTGGTGCTGCCATCGGCGACGCGCAGCAAACGCTCATCTGAATAGGCACCTTGTTTGCGCAGCGCCTCTAGGCCGATGTTGCGCACCTGTTCGAATTCGGCATCGGACGAATAGAACAGGCGAAAACTTTGCCCGATCAAATCGGCCTCCTGATAACCCGTCAACGCGCAAAATGTGCTGTTGCACACGCGGATGATGCGGTTTTCGGTCAAAACCAGCCCCACGGGCGCGGCTTCGAATGCGATGCGATAAAGGTCTTCCATATGGCTCCGTGTTCATACGGTATTGGCGCCGTAATATCAGACCAGCATGATACGCCTGCACCCGAAGAGCAAGAGGCGCCGAACAGTGATGCCCGACAAATTAATTGCCGAGATCGAAAATCGCCGCGACGCGCTGATTGCCCTGACCCAAGATTTGGTGCGCATTCCCACGCAAAACCCCCCCGGCGACAACTATCTTGAAATTTGCGAATATCTGGCCAACCGCCTGAAAAAGAGCGGATTCCAGATCGAGATGGTGCGCGCCCACGGCGCCCCGGGCGACAGCGACACCTACCCCCGCTGGAATGTGGTGGCACGCCGCGAGGGCAACAGCCTGGGCGAATGTGTGCATTTCAACAGCCATATCGACGTGGTCGAAGTGGGCCGCGGCTGGACAACCGACCCCTTCGGCGGCGCATTGATCGATGGTAAAATCTATGGCCGTGGCACCTGTGATATGAAGGGGGGCTTGGCCGCCAGCATTATCGCCGCCGAGGCATTTTTGGCGGTCACGCCCACGTTTTCTGGCGCGATCGAAATTAGCGGCACCGCCGACGAGGAATCGGGTGGGTTTGGTGGCGTGGCCTATCTGGCGGAAAAAGGGTTCTTCAGCCCCAGCCGGGTGCAGCATGTGATCATCCCCGAGCCGCTGAACAAAGACCAAATTTGCCTTGGGCACCGGGGCGTATGGTGGGCGGAAATTGAAACCCATGGCGAAATTGCCCATGGCTCGATGCCGTTTCTAGGCGATTGCGCGGTGCGCCACATGGGCGCTGTGATGCACGAGATGGAACGCAGCCTTTTCCCCGCCTTGGCCCAAAAGCGCACAGAAATGCCCGTGGTCCCCGAAGGGGCGCGGCAATCGACGATGAACATCAACTCGATCCACGGTGGAGAGCCGGTGCAGCCCGAAGGCTATACCGGCCTGCCCAGCCCCTGCGTGCCCGACAGTTGCAAAATGGTGATCGACAGGCGTTTTTTGATCGAAGAAAACATCGATGATGTGCAGCAAGAGATCCACCAAGTGCTGCAAACCGTCCAGTCGCAGCGCCCCGATTTCCGTTATGATATCCGCGAAATTCAGCGGGTTTTGCCCACGATGACCGATAAAAGCGCGCCGGTGGTGCAAACCGTGGCACAGGCGATCGGGCAGGTTTTGGGCCGCGATCCACGCTATGTGGTCAGCCCCGGCAGCTTTGATCAAAAGCATATCGACCGCATTGGACAGCTAAGTAATTGCATCGCCTATGGGCCGGGTATTTTGGATTTGGCCCATAAGCCCGATGAATACGTGGCGGTCGATGACATGATCGATAGCGCCAAGGTGATGGCCCTTGCGTTGCACCAGTTGCTGTGCCCTACTGCGCAGACGCTTGATTAAAGGCGAAATTACAAGGAAACTGCCCATAGGCGCGGCTGCTGGGCTGGCCATTATTGGAGGGAGAAGGCGATGTTTGCTGGATGGTATAAAAAGGGCGCGCTGGCGGCAGCAGCCCTTGTTGCAGGGATGGGGATGGCCGAGGCCAAAACCGATATCGTGGTGGGTATGCAGCTGGAGCCGCCCCATCTGGACCCAACCAGTGCCGCTGCGGGCGCGATTGACAGCGTGCTGTATTCCAATGTCTTCGAAGGGCTGACCCGCTTTATGTCGGATGGTTCGGTTGTGCCCGGGCTTGCGCAAAGCTGGGAAATCTCGGCCGATGGCACGGTCTATACGTTCAAGCTGCGCGCTGGGGTAACGTTTCACGATGGCACCGATTTCACCGCTGATGACGTGAAATTCAGCCTTGATCGTGCCCGCGCAGAAGACAGCCAGAATGCACAAAAAGCCCTGTTTGCGGGCATCACGAATGTGGTGGCGATTGACCCGTTGACGGTGCAGGTCACGCTGGGCGCGCCTAATGGCGCGTTTTTGTTCAACATGGCATGGGGCGACGCGGTGATCGTGGCGCCCGAATCCATCGATGCGATCAAAACCAACCCGGTGGGCACTGGCGCGTTCAAATTTGCCAATTGGGTGCAGGGCGACCGCATTGATCTGGTCAAAAACCCCGCCTACTGGGGCACCCCAGCCAAGCTGGAGCGCGCCACGTTTAAATTTATCAGCGATCCTACCGCGGCCTTTGCGGCGGTGATGGCCGAAGATGTGCACGCCTTTGCAGGCTTTCCAGCCCCCGAAAACCTACCCCAATTTGCCGCCGATCCGCGGTTTCAGGTTTTGGTTGGCTCGACCGAGGGCGAAACCATTTTGTCCACCAACAACAAAATGCCGCCCTTCGATAACCTGACGGTGCGCAAGGCGCTGGCCCATGCGATTGATCGCCAAGCCATTATCGATGGCGCGATGTTTGGCTATGGCACCCCGATTGGTACCCATTTTGCCCCCCATAATCCCGATTACGTGGATCTGACCGCGCAAAGCGCCTATGACCCAGAGCTGGCCAAAAAACTGCTGGCCGAGGCCGGTTTTCCAGAGGGGTTTAAAACCACGCTGAAACTGCCCCCCCCCTCGTACGCGCGGCGCGGTGGAGAGATTATTGCCGCCCAGCTGCGGGCTGTGGGCATCGAGGCGGAAATCAGCAATCTGGAATGGCCGCAATGGCTGGAGCAGGTGTTTCGGGGCAAGGATTACGGCCTGACCATCGTCAGCCATACCGAGCCTGCAGATATCAATATCTATGCGCGGCCGGAGTATTATTTCCAATATGACAACCCGGCCTTCCAGAAGTTGATGACCGATCTGACCAACACAACAGACCCTGCCGCGCGCAGCGCGATGTTGAAAACCGCCCAGACCATCATCGCGGATGATTACGTGAACGGTTATTTGTTCCAGCTGGCGGCCCTAAGCGTGGCCAATGCCAAGATTGAAGGGCTATGGGCCAATGCCCCAACCCAAGCCACAGATCTGACTGCGGTATCTTGGAAAGACTAAGCGGCGTCGGCGCCCGGGCGTTCGTTCGGGCGCCTTCGGCGAGAGTATTTGCAGCAAGATGAAAGGGGGAGGGGCGGCCCTGCCCCTTTTTTACAGGAGGCAGGCGGGCAGTGCTGCAGTTTTTCGTGAAACGGCTTATGGCGCTGGTGCTGACGCTGGTTGTGGCCTCGGGGGTGATTTTCCTGTGCCTTGAAATCGTGCCGGGCGATCCTGCGCTTTATATGTTGGGGCTGAATGCGCAGGAGGATACGCTGGCTGCCCTGCGCGCAGAGCTGGGGCTGGATATGGGGCCGGTGGCGCGCTATTGGGCGTGGGTATCTGGCATGATGGTGGGGGATTTTGGCATTTCCTACACCTATCGCACGCCGGTGGCCGAGATGGTGGCGGAGCGGCTGAAAGTGAGCCTGCCCTTGGCGATTTATGCGCTGACATTGTCGACGGCGATTGCATTTCCAGCCGGGATTTGGGCGGCGTCGCGGCGGGGCCGGGGGGCCGATATCGCAGTGATGGGCGTGACCCAGCTGGGGGTGGCGATACCGAATTTTTGGTTTGCCATGCTGATGGTGTTGGTTTTTGCCATTCATTTGCGTTGGTTCAATGCGGGCGGCTTTGCCGGTTGGGAGGCGGGGGTGGGCCCGGTGTTGAAAAGCCTGACTTTGCCGGCCATTGCGCTGGCTTTGCCGCAGGCATCGATTTTGGCGCGGGTGATGCGCTCGGCCTTGTTGGATAGTTTGAACGAAGATTACGTGCGCACAGCCCGCGCCAAGGGGTTAAGCCGGGGGCAGGCGCTGTGGCGGCATGCGCTGCGCAATGCGCTGATACCGGTGTTGACGATCATCGGCTTGCAATTTGCGTTTCTGATGGCGGGTGCGATCATTATTGAGAATGTGTTTTATCTGCCGGGTTTGGGGCGGCTGGTGTTTCAGGCGATCAGCGCGCGGGATTTGATTGTGGTGGAATCGGTGGTGATGCTGCTGGTTTTTGCCGTGGTTGTGGTGAATTTTCTGGTGGATATCGCCTATGCCTTGGTGGACCCACGGTTGCGGGGGCGGGGATGAGCGCGCGTAACCTAATCATTGGGGGCAGTTTATCTGGGGTGTTTGTGCTGGCGGCGCTGCTAAGTTTTCTGTGGGTGCCCCAAGATGTGACACAGCTGGATATTGCCAATAAAATTCGCCCGCCATCCGCGGCGCATTGGTTGGGCACCGACCATTACGGGCGCGATATTTTGTCGATGATCATGGTGGGGGCGCGCACCTCGATTGCGGTGGCGCTGGTGGCGGTGGGTATTGGCATGGGGCTGGGGGTGCCTTTGGGGTTGGCGGCGGCGGCGCGCCATGGCGGGTGGCTGGACGAGGCCATTATGCGGGGCAATGATTTGGTGTTTGCTTTCCCCTCGTTGTTGATTGCCATCATGATCACCGCAATATTCGGGGCCTCGGCCGTAAACGCGATTGTTGCGATTGGTATTTTCAACATACCGGTTTTCGCCCGGCTGACGCGGTCTGGCGCGCTGTCTTTGTGGACGCGGGATTTTATTTTGGCGGCGCAAGTGGCGGGCAAGGGCGCGGTACGCATCAGCGCAGAACATATTTTGCCCAATGTGACCAATCTGTTGATTGTGCAGGGCACGATCCAGTTTAGCCTTGGCATTTTGGCCGAAGCGGGCCTGTCTTATGTGGGGTTGGGGGCGCAACCGCCCACGCCCAGCTGGGGGCGTATGTTGGCCGATAGCCAAACCATGGTTAGTTTTGCGCCGCATATGGCCTTTTTTCCCGGCATGGCAATTTTGCTGACGGTTTTGGGGTTGAACCTGTTGGGCGATGGGTTGCGCGATATGTTGGACCCAAGGCTGCGGAGGCTGAGATGAGCTTGCTGCAGATCGACAAGCTGAGCCTAGAGATCGGCGGCGTGCAGATCTTACGTGATGTATCGCTGCGCCTTGATGCCGGGCAAATCTTGGGCGTGATTGGCGAAAGTGGTTCGGGCAAATCGATGACGGCATTTGCTGTGACGCAGCTATTGCCGGTTGGGGTCACATGCCGTGGCCGTGTGCTGTTGCAGGGCCAAGACGTGCTGGCCCAAACCGAGGCGCAGATGTGCCAGCTGCGTGGGCGCGTGGTTTCAATGGTGTTTCAAGAACCGATGACCGCGCTGAACCCGCTGCACCCGATTGGCCAGCAAGTGGCCGAAACCATTATGGTGCACGAAAACATTGGCCGCACGGCCGCAATGGCGCGCGCGGCACAGGCGTTGCGCCGCGCCGAATTGCCTCCCGAGACGTTTCCGATGGGGCGCTATCCGCACGAATTATCCGGGGGGCAGCGCCAGCGTGTGGTGATTGCCATGGCTATTGCCCTGCGCCCCAGCCTGCTGATCGCGGACGAGCCGACAACCGCCCTAGACGTGACCACCCAAGCCGAAATTTTGTCTTTGCTGCGGCGTTTGGTGCAAGAAGATGGCATGGGGCTGATGCTGATCAGCCACGATTTGGCCGTGGTGGCCGATATGGCCGATCAGATCGTGATCATGCGCCAAGGCGAAGTGGTGGAAGAGGGGCCGGCTGCGCAGCTGTTTTCTGGGTTGCGCCACCCCTACTCACAGGCCTTGCTGGCGGCGTCGGGGCATGTGCCTGCGCGCCCCGACCGTGGCCAGCTGGGTGCGCCCCTGCTTGAGGTGCAGGCCGCGACACGCCGTTATGCCGGGCCCCGGCGGGGGCTGTGGGGGCGCGGCCCTAGTTTCGAGGCGGTGCGCGATGTCAGCTTTTGCCTGCGTCGGGGGGAAAGCCTGGGGTTGGTGGGGGAATCGGGCTGTGGGAAATCCACCCTGACGCGCGCGATTTTGGGGCTTGATGCGCTGCAATCGGGCAGCATTGCTTTCGATGGCCAGCCGGTTTGGGCCGGGGGGGGCGCCGCCCGTGCGGTTCGGCGGCGCATGCAGGTGGTGTTTCAAGACCCTTACGGCAGTTTCAACCCCCGCTGGAAAGTGGCGCGGCTGGTGGCCGAGCCATTTCATCTGCTGGATCAGCCGCCAACCGGGGCTGCGCGCCGCGCTGCGGTGAACGAGGCGCTGTACAGCGTTGGCCTGACAGCCGCGGATGGTGATAAATATATTCACGAATTCAGCGGTGGGCAGCGTCAGCGCATTGCGATTGCGCGGGCGCTGATCATCAAACCCGATTTGATCATTCTAGACGAGGCGGTTTCGGCCCTTGATGTTTCAGTGCGGGCGCAAGTGCTGGATTTGTTGGCAGATCTTTCTGGCCGCTTTGGGCTAAGCTATTTGTTCATCAGCCACGATCTGGGTGTTGTGCGCGCAATTACCGACCGGGTTTTGGTGATGCGCGCGGGCCAGATCGTAGAAGAGGGCCCAACCGAGCAAGTGTTTGCCAGCCCCAGCCACCCCTATACAAAAGACCTAATCGCAGCCGCCCCTGTGCTGCCTGCTTATGCAAAGGAAACTGCCCAATGACCGGCGAATTGCAGCTATGGTTTGATCCCGCCAAATGCCTGATTGCGGGCGAATGGGTGGCGCCCCAGGCGGGGCAGGTATTGCCGTTGATCGACCCATCAACCGGCCAAGAGATTGGCGCTATTGCGCGCGGCCAACAGGGCGATATTGCCGCAGCGGTGGCCGCGGCCGAGGCGGCGCGCCATGGCCCTTGGGGGCGGTTATCGGCGGCAGAGCGGGGGCGCATTTTGCTGACCCTGTCGCGCATGGTGGCGGCGCGTGTCGATGATCTGGCCCGGATCGAGGCCATGGATGTGGGTAAGCCCCTGAAACAGGCGCGCGCCGATGCCATGGCCTTGGCCCGCTATTGCGAGTTTTATGGCGGGGCGGCGGATAAGCTGCATGGGCAAACCATTCCCTATATGGATGGCTATACCGTCTACACCCTGCGCGAGCCCCATGGCGTGACGGGCC
>Ga0181563_10002111_pt1 | contig 19318 bp, 16 predicted proteins | sample 011ome_25_FD_133759 | JGI IMG/M metagenome (GOLD analysis project Ga0181563, IMG submission 133759) | Coastal salt marsh microbial communities from the Groves Creek Marsh, Skidaway Island, Georgia - 011512CT metaG (megahit assembly) | ecosystem: Environmental > Aquatic > Marine > Intertidal...
AGGAACGACACGTTAGGCTTTAACGAATATTCCGGACTATGTAGGTCGGCATAAGCGCGAAGCGCTGTTTGCCGACATTGATATTCACCTCATGTGGAATATTCCTTGTCGGCAAACGCTCCGCTTATGCCGACCTACGAAACTTTCCTTGCTTTATTCCGGAAACGCCCTCACCGGATCCGAACCGTCCCAATCTATGCAGGCTTGATATATTCCGGTGAACAACTCATCCATGGCCTCGTTGCCCGGTATCAGTTCCACGAAACCGGGGTTGCGTACCCCGTCATCCATGTAGCGGACACGGCCTGAGCCCACGTCTGCTGAAAAAGCTTCTGAAAACCCCCTTGCCTGGTAAGCCCGTGAAGCCTCCAGGGTGTCGTCAACGGCTATGCCGATATGGTGAAAACCGTAGCCGCGGGTGTCGATGATTTCCTTGTAGACCGAGGGGTGATCATCCCGGGGTTGTATCAGTTCGATATTCATATGCCCGGCAAAGGTCATGGCGAGAGCCACATCAGCCTGCGATTGCTGGTCGCGATATACCTGGTCAGGACCGGTAAAGCTCTCCAGCAGAAACCAGGGACCGGTATTGCCGTCCATGATCCACCAGTTCATTGCCGCTCGAATATCTTCAATGACATAGGCCATTTGTATGATCTGACCTGTGCCCTGTCCAAAACCGAATTCCGCCATCGATATCCCCCTTTTTTTATTATTCGAAACCTTTCAAATCATTCTACCTGAAGGGGGACGGACAACTCACGCTCACCCTGAATATTGCAAACAAAAAGGAATAAATGTTCTTATTTTGAGCAGGAAGTTTCGAATATCGAAAATCAAAAACTAGTTGTAATCATATGATAAATAAAATAACTTCATGAAATATAAGGGAAATAAATAGATCAATCCCCAAAATATTGCTTACAATTCAGTAGGTTGGGGTGATTGAAAACTTTGCACATTTAAATACTGTTAACATAAGCAGTAATAATAAAACCAAAACTAAAACCACAAAATGAGGGGAGATATGATGAAGTCTGGATCATCAGGCCGTTCCGGCCGTAATTTTCAACCACGATTAAAACCACTAGCCTATTCCTGCATGCTGGCAGCAGGCCTTGGCGTCTCTGGACAAACTTTTGCCCAGGAAGACCTTGAGGAAATCGTTGTTACCGGTTCGCGTATCGAGCGTTCCGGTATGAATACACCAACGCCGGTGACTTCCGTGTCTTCGGAAGAGCTTTCCAACATGGCACCTGGCGGGATCATCATGGCGTTGAACCAGCTGCCACAATTTTATGGCAGTACCTCGATCGAGGATTCGGGTAACTTTTTTGCCACCCCTGGTTCCGGTAACCTGAACCTGCGCGGTCTCGGTACCAACAGGACCCTGACACTGCTCAATGGCAAGCGGGTAGCCTCATCCACACGTTTTGGTGGTGTCGATGTGAATCTGTTTCCGGAAGCCCTGATTCGTAACGTGGAATCGGTGACCGGTGGTGCCTCGGCGGCCTACGGTACCGATGCAGTTACCGGGGTGACCAACTTCATCCTGGATACTGATTACACTGGTTTTACGGCCCATGCCCAGTTGGGTACGTCGGCAGAAGGTGATGGTGACAATAACGAAGCGTCCATTACTTTTGGTATGGATGTGGGAGAAAAAGGGCATATCCTGTTGTCCGCAGACCGATACGAACAGGACGGCATCTTCACCTATGAAGGCCGCGACTGGTACAAGGGTTGGGGCACGGTCAATACACCGGGCGGCCCTTCTGAAGTAGTCGCGCCTTACGTGAAGTCCACACAGGCAACCTTCAATGGCGTGATTTCTGCCCCGGGCACCTCCCTGCATCGCCAGGAATTCAATGATGCCGGTAATGCAATTTCGCCATTCGTGGAATGCCCCGGGGCCGGAGTTGGGCCCGCAGCACGACACTCTGCCCCTCCGGGCAGCGGCTGTAGTGGCGACCTGTTTGGGGCAGACCGTCCCACGGTGTCTCCGGATTTTGAGCGTAAGAACTACTTTGTCTATGCCGACTATGATGTGACGGATAACCTGAATGTCTTTTTCCAGGGCATACATGGCAACTCGGATCGCTGGGCGACCAATGGCGCCGGCCAGTTCCAGTTCGTGTTCTCACCCATGGTCATTTACAGTGGTAATGCCTTCCTCCCGCCTTCTGTACAACAGGTCATGGATGATGAGGGAATAGCCTCCTTTACCCTGAACCGCATGGGTCATTCCTCCGACCTGGCCAAGGGCGGTGCTGCTACCCAGCAGGACATCACCATGAACTCCGGTACAGTCGGCTTTGATCTGGAAATAGACGCCGATGGCTTTTTTGATGGCTGGCAGGTCGATGGTTATTACCAGAAAGGCAAGAGTGATACCGATGCCTACCAGCATGGTGGTATTCGTGTCGACCGTATCCACATGGCCCATGATGTAGTGATTGATCCCGCTACTGGCCAGATGGCGTGTAACGTCACCGTAGTGTCCGGTTTGTATCCTGATTGTGTACCCCTGAATCCGTTTGGTCGTGGCAACATGACTGATGCCGCCATCGACTGGGTTACCGGTTTTGATCCAGGTCAGCATGTCACAGTCCCTAACCTGTATTTCACCCAGTCCGGTTATTCCAAGGGCTACTCGGATGATTACGTGTCTGAGGCCGCCAAGGTCATTCGCTCTGATATCGAACAGGAAGTGTTCGAGTTCAACCTCAACGGTGAAATCTGGGAAGGTTTTGGCGCCGGTCCCGTGCTTGGTGCCTTTGGTTATCACTGGCGCGAAGAAAGCATGTACCAGTTGATGCGTTCCCCGGCTCTGCCTGACGGCAACCTGGATGACGGTCGTCCGGTACCGGCCAATGACCCGGCCCTGGGGATTCGTGGGCAATCCCGCGGTGATGTCAACAACTCGGTAGCCATCCAGTATTCCAAGGTGCCGAATATCGAAGGTGGCATGGATGTCAGCGAATATTACGGTGAGTTACTGGTGCCCTTGCTGGCCAATGACACCATTGAGCAGGTCAATGGCTCGCTTGCTGCACGCCGTGCCGACTACTCCGGTTCAGGCGGCATCTGGGCCTGGAAATGGGGTATCGATGCCCAGGTGACTGAAGAGCTTCGCCTGCGTGTCACCCGTTCGCACGACGTGCGTGCAGGTACCCTGTCCGAACGTTATGACCAGACTGGGGGAGCATCCTCCGTCGATGATCCGTTCCTGGGTAACCAGTCCTTCAATATCTTCCAGACCAGTGGTGGTGATCCCAATATTCGCCCGGAAGAGGCTGACACCATTACCGCAGGTTTCGTTTATCAACCGAACTGGCTGACAGGGCTTTCGGTTTCCCTGGACTGGTATGACGTGTCCCTGGAAGATGCCATATCATCTCTGACTGTACAGCAGGTACTGGACCAGTGCTTTGCAGGGGACGAGGGCCTGTGTAGCCGTATTGTTCGTAATCCGGATGGAACGATCAATATTATTTCCGCCAACGTACTGAACGTGGCCAAGTCCAATGTCAGCGGTTATGACCTTGAGGTGGCTTACAACACGGAAGTGGATTTCTTTGACTGGGGTGGTGCCGAGAGCCTGGGCTTCCGGGTGTTCTCCAGCTACCTGAAAGAAAATTCCAGCCAGGGTTTCCAGGCGCCGGTCATTAACCGTGCTGGCCAGACCCAGGGTTTTGAACTGCCAGAGCTGAAGATTACCGGTAGCATGAACTACCGCAATGGTCCGTTCTCCGGGTTCTTCCAGTTGCGCTGGATTGATGAAGGCGTCAGGAATGTACTGGATACAGAAGGTGTCGAGATTGATAACAATACCATCGATTCTGCCCTGTATGCAGACATGAACATGCGCTACGAGTTTGAGCTGGACCAGGGCATGATCGAAGTGTTTGGTAATGTCTCCAACGTCTTTGATGAAGACCCACCTGTGACACCAAGCTTTGGTCTGTTTGGTGGTTCATCAAACCAGACCAACTCCGGCCTGTTTGACCTGATTGGCCGTCGTTACACTGTCGGTGTGAGGTATACCTTCTAGACGCTGTAACAGTATCGAGTAAGCAAGAGTTGTAAACCCCGGGAGACCCCGCTGTGATTGTAAATCGCAGCGGGGTTTTCTTATTCTGGCAATTGCGAAATGAAGGTGCTGATGCGCTGAGTGAAGATATCCGAGTTGACCACGCTGCCATGACTGCCGGGTAATGTCGTGAATGTGAGCGGCCCTTGCCAGCCGGCGACCAGGTTGTCCGTATGCACATGGGGAACCACGCGATCAGTTTCTGCCTTGATAATGAGTGCGGGGGCGGTGATGGCCTCCAGGTAGGGCATGGAATCGAAATGGTGCCTTAGCAACAGGCCTACAGGAAAAATGGGGTAGCGTCCCTGGGCCACGGCGCGGATGCTGTCGTAGGGAGTGATCAGCACCAGTCCCCTGACCGGTAGTGAGGCTGCTACATGGGTGGCCACACCGGTGCCCAGGCTCCTGCCGATAATCACCGTATCGGCATAGTCAAAACCGTATCGTATCCTGGCCATGTCAAGAATGGCCAGGGCATCAGTCTTCATGCTTTGTTCGCCCGGACTGCCAGTACTGTCACCAAACCCCCGGTAGTTGATCAAAAGGTAATTGTGGGGGCCAAACAGGATGATGTTATCAATCCGGCGTGAGAGCTCTTCGGCATTACCGCCGTCCTAGACGACAGTGAGCCCGGACTCACCGGGAATGTACCAGCCATCCAGGGTTTGGCCGTCAACACTGAACGTGGTATCAAATTCGCTGAACACTGCGGCATCCGCAGCGTTTTCCGGATCGGGAAAGAACAGCAGGGCTTCCTGGCGCAGGTAAAGATAGGCCATGGCCGCGCAATAGGTGAATACGCTGATCGAGGCCAGCGTTACGAGCGTTCTTTTCAGCAGGGATTTCAACTTAACACGATTGGTCAGTTGCGTTACCAGGCAATCCGGGCTTGCCTGGTCACTCAACCTGTTTAGTCGCTCAACAAAGCATTATCAACATTGATCGGGTCAGGTATCACGCAATTGTCGATCTTCGCACATTCTTCCTGCAGGTAGTGCGCCGTGTCGAAGAAGGGTGAGGGGGCCGAGTCGTTGTATGCCGGGGGATAACGGCCCATGGCCAGGTCAAAGGGCGTATCGCCGTCTTCGTCCGCGACCTGCTGGCGGGCACCGTTTTCGATCAGGAAGCGGGCCACTTCGGTCCAGCCCTGCTTGGCCGCACCATGCAGGGCTGTCTGGCCATGTACCACCACTTCGCCCTCGTTGGCCGGATGCAGGTTCTTGTCACGCTGGTAGTCAACCGGGTCAACACCGGGTGGCAGGGCGGGATCACCGGACAGGGCATTGATGTCGGCGCCGGCCTCCAGCAATAACCTGATGGCTTCGATGCTCTGCTCCTGGGTGCGGAACTGGCCGCGGGTCGGGGAAGTGGTATGCCCGATGCCGGCAACAATCATCATGGGCGTCTGCCCTTCCATGTTGGGCAGGTCGGGCAGGGCACCGTGGTCCAGTAATAGCCTGGTGCTTTCGATATCCCCGCCTTTGACTGCACGCATCAGGGCCGTGGCGCCGGTAGTCAGTACCTTGTCGGAGCCGCGGTCATAAATGGCATTGCGCAGCGGCGGTACCATTTTCAGTTGAATATTCGGGTTGGCACCGGAAGCCAGCAAGGTGGCGGCAATATCGTAGCCCGTGATGGTGTCGGAAGAGGGGATATCAGGCCTGCCTCCGGTGGGCAGGATGTGCAAGTCAATGGCATTGAAAAGCGGTGTGCGGCCATAGATGTCCCACTTGTCGATATTCGCACCCGCATCAATCAATGCGGCTGCCGTGGCGAAATGCTGGTTCAGCAGGGCCATGTTCAATGGTGTTACCCGCTCAGGATCGTGGGCATCCAGGTTGGCACCGGCCTCGGCCAATATGGTGATACATTCAGTACATCCCTCGCGGGCAGCAAAATGCAGTGGCGTGAAGCCACCTCTATTGAGGTGTTGTGGCCGCGGTTCATTGAGTGTGGTGCGGTCCCAGTTGCGGATAGTGCTGACACGGTTGACGTCAGCACCCCGACTGATAAGCAGTTCCAGCATGGCGGGCTGTTGTTGTGCGGCGGCCCAATGCAGGGCGGACTGGCCCCCCCAGTGTTCAACGGCATCTATTTCAGCGCCATGATCCAGTAACAACTCTGTCGCTTCCACCAGGCCCGCACGGGCGGTATTCATCAGCGGGGTTTCACCTTCGGGGTTTGCCCAGTTGGCATCGGCGCCGTTTTCCAGCAGCACCCTGAGCACGTCAGTGTTACCGATGATGCTTGCTTCAAGGATGGCCGAGGTGCCGTAGTCATTCACCGCATTGGTATCCGCGCCAGCCTCAACCAGGGCTTGGACCAGTTCGGCATCACCCAGGTAAGCGGCATACATGAGCGCCGTTGTGCCATCCGGCCGTGTTGCAGTCACATCGGCACCAGCTGCAATTTGGGTCATGGCAGAATCCACCTCGCCGCGGGTCAGCAGATCCACGACCTTGTCTGCCGCCAGAGCGGGATAGCTCATCAGGGCTGCGATTATTAACAATGTCACTTCTTTAAACATGTGGGGTCCGGTGCATCTGGGTCCTGTAACGGCGAAATTGCAGTCTAACAAAAAAAGACCGGGTTTTACCCTGCAACTTGCAGGGTGTGAAATGCCCGGAATTGCGGCCGGAGTCCATGCCGGACTGTAAGCATTGTAGGCAGGATCACCTGGATTGCCATCCTCCGGGATTTGAATTAACTTGCCTGTCGCTTCATCAAAAGCTTTAGCACCGGAGACATGATATGGCCGAGACACGTGCCAATCCGCTGGTAGACAGCGGCAAACCGCTGTTTTTTAAAGTAGGTAATCCTGAGGTAGTGGGATTCACGGCGCCGGACAATCGGCTGGGTGAGGCGGTCAGGTTATGCGTACGCTCCCTGTCGGTCATGCAGAAAGAGGCGCTGGTGGCAGCGGCCAGTTCGGGAACAGTCTGGCGCCTGGCCAGTGATGAAGGTGCTTACCTGGATGGCCTGGATGCTGCACCGTGTCCCCTGTCATTCCTGACCACCGGCATGGTCTGTTCCTACATGAATGAAATCCTGGCCCTGGCAAGTCAGCGGGATATCACTATCAATAATATCCGCCTGGTCCAGGATAATTACTACACCATGAAAGGCTCGGCGCTGAAAGGCACCATGACCGGCGGTGCAAAGGATGTAAAGCTGGCAGTACAGATTGACAGTGAAGCTGATCGTGAAACGCTGAATAAACTGGTGCTTGATGCGGTGGCCGCATCACCGCTCAACGGTCTGATGCGTGGTGCACTGGAAAGCCTGTTTACCCTGAGTCACAACGGCAGTGAAATTGACACTGACCGGGCCTTGCCGGTCGGCAAGCCGGCAGAAGCAGACCCCGGGGATCATTTTGACAAGGCCTTGCCCACAGAGGATGACTGGAGTGGCTTGTTACGCAAGGGTGGGTTGACGCCCAAGTCTGAAGAAACCGTAACGCTGGCCGGTGACAGTCTCAAGGAAGAGCAGGATCGGATTCTGCATGTTCGCGGAATCTGCACCTTGCGTGAAGATGGTGTGAAACAGGTTGAGCAACAGCTGTTTAATCCTCATGGCTCCATTTTCTATTTCCTGTGCGACGAGGCACCGGAAAATGGCGGCAAGGGCCTGGCACCGGATGCCGCGAGCTATATCTCCGCGGGCATCGGCTTTTGCTTCATGACCCAGTTCGGCCGTTATGCAAAGATTGTGAAAAAGGAACTGGAGGAGTACCGGATATTGCAGGATGCCCATTTCTCAAAAGGGGGCGCCAGTGGTGGAACTGGCAAGGCAGGGACAGCTGATCCCATCGAAACCCATGTCTACCTGGTGACAGGAGAGGATGATGATTTTGCCTGCAGGGCGCTGGATATTTCGGAACAGACCTGCTTTTTGCATGCCTTTTGCAAAACCGACCTGAAGACCCGGGTCTCCATAGAGGAATACCGTTAACGCGTTTGCCTCGGGCTCAGATTTTCACCTCGATACCCTTCGAGTTGAGCCAGGAAAGCGCTTCATCCATTTCCCTGACGACACGTGATTCAAAATTTTCTTCATCAGCCTGGATGTTCCACATCCTGGACATGCCAAAGAGAAAATCATCCCTGGCGACAACGCAGGCATATTGTTTGCAATCACGCTCGGCCTTTGTGTCCATATCGGCGAGAGTTTTCATATCTCTTGAGGACACGTTGAATTCGGTTACATCGGTAAGGACGAGTAACTGGAACTGGAAATCCTCCTGAAACTCATGGCTATAGATTTCCTTGTTGACTGCAATCAGTTGCTCGCCAGTGACGATGTCCTCGTGCCACAGGATGACACCATTTTTACGATACTCGGTTTTGACGGGCATAGTTGCCTGCTTCCATGTGAGCGTTTTTTACAGGTTGTCGGAATGCCAGGGCTCTGCTTCCAAGTGGGCTGATATTATTGGCAAAGCAGTATTGTATCAATACGGCTGTTTTGGCTTTCAGTCTTTGCAAGGGGGTTTGTAAATCCAGTATTCTAGCTGTATTTAGTGCTGGCTGACTGCGACGGTGAATGGTATTAATAGACACCTGATCCGTCACAGAATAATCAAAACAAGTCATAATAATTACAAAAACGATTAGCAAGAAGGGGAAATACAATGATCCGCGCTGTATCAAAAACAGCTCTGGCCTGTGCAATGGTCCTGGTCTCTGCGCTTGGCCTGGCCCAGCCGCCAGTCAGGGCGCCGTTACCGGAAGTGGTCCAGCCGCCGCGGCCGTTTGCCAATTCCACGGAACACTACGAATACCTTTACAACTACCATAATGGCGGCACACAGCATACCTACGAGAGTGTGCCGAAATGGGAAGGTTTGTGGGAAGCTGGTGGCAACAATAGTGGCAACCAGTTGTTTCTCGAGTCCACTGATGGTTCTCCCGTGGGCCCCTTTGGCGGTGGTGACAATGTTGTCATCAAGGAAGGCGTGCTGACACCGGAATATGAAGCGGCATTCAAATACCGCCGTGACCTGGGTGTGGACTATGACCGCCTGACATCCTGCGAGCCTGCCGGTATGCCGCGCTGGCTGCTGGAGCCCTACGTGAGGGATTTTTTCAACACGCCGTCACAGTCCTTGTGGACCAATGACCTGGGCAATGACATGCGCCGTGTTTATATCAACCAGGAACACAAGAATATTGACGGCACCCATTATGCCGCGGGCGACTCTGTCGGTTTCTGGGTGGATGACATGCTGATCGTGCATACCGTGGATATCTTTCCCGGCGACTACTTTCGCGGGACACCCCCGACCAGCAACCAGTTCGAGACCGTGGAAGTCTGGCGCATGGAAACCCTGAATAACGGCACCAAACGCCTGGTGAATAATGTCACCTTTTACGATGAACTGAGCCTGGTCAAACCCATCACCGTGGTCTACGTGTATAACCCGCGCCCTGACCTTGAGGCGCAGGGTTTCAGGATGCGTTACTGGGAGTGTGCCCAGAATGACAATACCTACCTGACGTTTGATGAAGACGGGCGTCCCTCCACCCAGTACCGTCTGCCAGGTGAACCCGGCTATGTTGATCCCCGTGGGCTCAACCGCCTGCGTAATCCGGATCTGCCACCGGACCTGGTGGGTCAGGAAAAAAGTCCCATATTCAGTGAATCAGTCCAGTAAGCCCTGGAATTCAAGGAGAAAAACATGAAAACAACAAGTCGAATGATTGTCCTGGGGTGCTTGCTGCTTACCGCCATGGAAAGTGCCATTGCCCATCACAGTTTCGCGATGTTCAATCGTGACTCGGAAGTCCTGCTGTCCGGCAAGGTCGTACGTTGGGCCTTCAACAGTCCGCATATCGCCATGTACATGGAAACAGAAGATGGCACGCTTTACAGCTTTGAAGGTGCAGCGCCACCCTCACTGATGTCCCGCTCACCCTCCATGAACGGTTTTACCTTTCAGCCCGGCCAGGAAATCCAGGTGGTCTATTGCCCGCTGCATGATGGCCGTCCCGGTGGTGCTGTTGGTTACATCATTGACGCTGATGGTGTGTTCTACAGTCCCAATGACGGTGGCTGTGGCCCGAGCCCGAAGTGGAAAGAGTGGGTTGGTATGGGTTACACCTCGCGTGCCGAGGCTGAAGCTGCCGAGTAAAACCGGTAGTCAGGGACACCCTGTTAATGTTTGGTTTGGACTAATCGCTTCTATGCGCAATCTCAAACTTCTAGCCATCATCCTGGGGGGGATGGGCATGGTCTTCAGCCTGCCACTTGCCGCCCAGCATGAAACTGCTTCTGACCTGGTCAGCGGTGAGCGCGCGTTCCGTGATTATTGTGCCAACTGTCACGGCCCGGACGGCGACCTCATTGCACAGGTTGACCTGGGCCATAATAATTTCCGCCAGCCCTACACCGACGCACAACTGGTCGGCATCATTCTCAATGGCATACCCAATACACCCATGCCGCCCACGCCACGAGTGACCGAAGAGCAGGCCGCCATGCTGGTGGCTTACCTGCGCAGCCTGGGAGATAACAACGATGAAGGTACAAGTGGCGATGCTGGCCGGGGCAGGGCATTGTTCACCGGGCGGGGAGAGTGCATGGACTGCCACATGGTCAATGGCGAGGGTTCGGTCCTGGGGCCTGACCTGAGCAGTATTGCCCTGGTGCGTTCATCAGCAGAACTGGAAGCCTCGCTGGTAGAGCCTGATGCCGTGGTGCAGCCGGACAACCGTTTTTATACGGTGCAGACCAATGATGGTGAACAGATCAGCGGTCGGCTGCTGAATCATGATGCCTTTACCGTGCAACTGCTGGATGAGAATGAGCGCCTGCGTTCATTTGCTAGGACTGATCTCCAGGCTTGGGGATTCAGCGCGCCCGGCATGCCGTCACTGGCGCAGAATTTTAACGAGCAGGAGATTGCCGACCTGGTGGCCTACCTGGCTACACTGCGCAGGGGAGCCGCGCCATGAACACGCGTATCAGTATTCTTCTGCTGGCACTCTTGATCAGTGAAGGTACTTTTTCACAGGTCAGTTTTGACGACATACTTGAAGCCAGCAACCATGATAATTGGCTCAGCTATTCCCGTTCCCTGGACAACCAGCGCCACAGCCCCCTTACCCAGGTCAATGCCACCAATGTTGATGAACTAGAATTGCAATGGGTCTGGCAGGCCAGGTCCCTGGAAAAATTTGAAGCCACTCCCCTGGTGGTAGATGGCGTCCTGTATACCGTGCAGGCACCCAATGACGTGGTCGCCCTGGATGCGGCCACCGGGCGTATTTTCTGGACCTACCACCATGAGCCCGCACCGTCACGCACCTGTTGCGGACGCGTGAATCGCGGCCTGGCCATCCTGGGCAATACCCTGTTCATGGGTACCGTGGACGGGCGTCTGCTGGCCATCGATGCCCGCGCGGGTAACCTGATCTGGAATACCGAAGTGGCCGATGCCGAAGCCCTGTACTCCATCACCATGCCCCCCATGGTAGTGGAAGATAAAGTCTATATCGGCACCGCAGGCGGCGACCTGGGTATTCGCGGGTACGTGGCGGCCTTTGATGTGGCCACCGGAGAAGAAATCTGGAAAACCTATACCATTCCCGGTCCCGGAGAATTCGGCCATGACTCCTGGTCAGGCGACTCCTGGCTTACCGGAGGTGCTGCCATCTGGAATGCCGGCGCCTATGACGCCGAAGCCAACCTGGTGTACTGGGGCACCGGCAATCCGGCCCCGGACTGGGATGGCCGCACCCGTCTTGGGGATAATCTCTACAGCGACAGCGTGGTGGCCTTTGATGCCGATACCGGTGAGATCCGGTGGCATTACCAGTTCACTCCCCACGACGAAATGGATTACGACTCCACCCAGGTGCCTGTACTGGTCGACCGGGAATGGAACGGCGAAATGCGCAAGCTCATGTACTGGGCCAACCGCAACGGGCTGATGTATGTCCTTGATCGTGTTACCGGGGAGTTTCTCAGCGGCAAACCGTTTGTCGCCGTGAACTGGATGACCGGTTTTGATGAACGCGGCCGGCCCATTCGTGCCGAAGGCATGTTGCCGACACCGGAAGGCACGGTGATCAGGCCCCATGTGCACGGGGCGATCAACTGGGCGCCAACTTCCTTTAGTCCGACCCATGACAAGTATTACGTGGCCCACTGGGAAGACTCCGGCATCATGGCCATCGAGGGACAGTTTCCCCAGTCCCTGGGCGTCAACCGGCGCCAGACCACCATGGGCGATGTCGCCCTGGAACCTTTCCTGAACAATAACGATGAAGCCTGGGGCGTGATTCGCGCCTACGACCCGGACACGCTTGAACCGGTCTGGGAATTCGACATGGGCAACATCACCTGGGGTGGAGTGCTGTCCACTGACGGCAACCTGGTCTTTGGTGGCGGCAAGGATGGTTATTTTGTTGCCCTGGATGCCGATACGGGTGAGCTGTTGTGGAAGGCATCACTGGGTGGGCAGGTCAACGCCGCGCCCATGACCTATGCAGTTGGTGGCAGGCAGTACATTGCCATTGCAGCAGGCACCGCCCTGTTCACCTTTGCCTTGCCGGACTGACTACTGCAAAGCCGCGATATTAACCCCAGGTAATCTCACTCTCGTTGGCCACCGCGGCTTCCAGCATCTCTTGCAGGGGCAGTGAGCGCTGGCGCAGGCTGATACCGCCGCCCCTTTTTTCTTCCTTGTCGTCCTTTTCGTTCCCTGTTTCAGATTCGCCCACTGGCCCGGTCATGGCTGTTCGCAAATTTTCCAGTGCAACAGCCACGCGTTCCCCGGTAATGGCTCCGGGGACACGGCCACTTTCACCCATGGCTTTGAGCAGGGCGACCCCGACATCCCCGAACATGACGATGTCGTGGAAATGGCGGCATTTGAAAGTGACCAGCATGGTGTCCTCCGGTAATTATTGAGTGTGATGGTAAAGCCCGGACCATAACACACTGCTGAGGTTATGCCGCCTGTATATTCGTGGTGGCCGGTTCTTCAGCATTGCTGACGTCACGCCACAGCAACATGTCACCCACCCTGGCCGAAGCGCCGTCGTAGAAGCCGTTGGCTTCCTGGAAGTCTTTTGGATTGCGGAATGTGCCAAAGAGCATGTCAAAGACCGGCAGGTCCGAATAGTTATAGCGATGCACGCCGCGGCCATGGTGCAGGCTGTGGCTTTCCGGGCGCTGGACAAGATAGCCCAGCCATTGCGGTGTTTTCACATTGGTGTGCTGGAAAATGCCCAGGAACATGGTGATAAACAAAAAGTAGGTCACCGCCTGTGCCGGCAGGCCCACGACCAGGCTCAGGCTGAGACTGCCGATGAAGGTAAAGCCGATCATGTCCAGCGGGCTGAACCAGAAGGCACCATAGGTATCCAGGCGCTCGGCACTGTGATGCATCTGGTGGAACGAACGCCATAACCAGTTGGTCTGGTGCATGGTGCGATGCCACCAGTAAATCCCGAGTTCATAGACGCCAATCCCGACAGCGGTGGCTGCGAGGACGTTCATGCCCGACAGGTCGAGCAACTGGTATTCGGCCAATGTGGCATCCCACAGCAGGGGCAGGTAGGACGACAGGTAAAAGTAGATCCCGAATGAGACCAGCGCACGGAGTATCCAGCCCCTGATCCTGGGCAAGGTTTTGCCCGGTGTCAGGGCTTCCCAGGCCATGAGGCCCGCGTAGAGGGCCAGTATGCCCAGCGAGATCGGGTCCAGCAGTATTTCCAGTGGTGTTGGCATGAGTATTCCCTCCATGTTGTTCGGTTTTTGTATGTCATGCTGGAGTGGCATTATCGGCATCGAGCCGCCGGGAACATGAATTGAAGGTAACGAATACGTAATATTTCGGTAATATCTGTAGTTTTTCCGGCAGTTTTCACTATAGTGCGCATCCGGAAACACCAGGCAATAGCAGGAAGCAGTATCAGGAAAAGGGCATGCAATACCGCATCAGCGACATGATTATCGATACCGACCAGTTCAACATTACTGGCGCGGTTGGGGAGGTCGTGGTTGAGCCCAAGGTGTTTGACCTGCTGGTCTATCTGCTCGAGCACCCGGACCGGGTCGTGTCCCGGGAAGAATTGTTCCGTGAGGTCTGGCAGGGCAGGGATGTCTCGGATACCACCCTGAGCAACCACATCAAGAGTGCCCGCAAGGCACTTGGTGATAACGGTGAGATGCAACAGATCATCCAGACAGTGCGTGGCAGGGGCTATCGCCTCGTGGCGCCGGTGTCTGCCGGCACGATGGAAGAGTCGGCGGTCGATCCTGCCGGTCTTACCCCGCCGGCTGCTGCCGGGGAACGCATGCCGAAGCCGCCGGGTATTCCCTGGTATTACTTCACCCTGCCAGTGGCGCTTTTCCTGGGATTATCGGTAGTGGCGTTCTCCCTGCGCGAGAGTGTGCAACGCACGGAGCCGGTTATTGAGATCGCTGGTACACCCGCAGTCCAGGCGCCTTATATCCTGGTGGTCCCGTTTGACATCCTGGGGGCGACCGAGGCCATTGACCGCTCTTTTGCCGACCAAGTGACCCGGGAAGTGATTTACAACCTGCGCAAGATTTCCGGTTTGCGCGTGGTACCGCCGCCTTCAGCCTTTGCCTTCAGCACCGACAAGACATGCGAGACCATTCGTCAGCGCCTGCCAGGGGTGCGCTATGTGCTTGACGGGGCCGTGAGTATTGGTGCCGACAACTCGGTACGCATCACCTCGGAACTGGAAGACCTGGCCAGTGGTGACCTGGTCTGGGATGCCCAGTACCAGAGCCGTGTCGACAACACCAATTTCTTCAGCGTGCAATCGGAAATTGCCGCTTCCGTGTCAGAATCGCTGCAGGTGGTTGTTCTTGATGAGGAGCAGCGGGCCCTGGGCGAGCTGCCAACCACCAGCCTGGATGCCTACGAAGCCTACGTGGCAGGCAGGGAGCAGATGGATCTGTTCAACCAGGATTCCCTGCATCGTGCCATCGGCCTGTTTGATGAAGCGATCGCCCTGGACAACGAGTTTATCTCCGCCTATGCGGCTCGTGCCGATGCCAACCGCATGCTGATGACCTACTTTGAACCACCCATCAATATGCTGCAGGCCGTCGTTGATTCGGTGTCCGATGCGCTGGCACTGGATCCCGGGTCGGCCCAGGCCTTGTCCTCACTGGGCATGGCCTATGTCCTGGCATGGCGCTGGCAGGATGCCTGGACCATGCTCAATGCGGCCAGACAGCGCGATCCGGACCTGGCCCTGACCGAGCTGGGGTTTGCACTTTATTACTCCGGGCTGGGTGACCGGGACAATGTTATCCGTTCAGTGGAACGGGCCAATCGTATTGATCCGTTGAATATCGAGCTGGCCGACTGGGGACAGTGGGCACTGGCCATGGTGGGCGAGCTTGAGGCGGCGCGGTACTGGGGAGAAGAGAAGATGCGTCAGCATCCGAATGTGGGCATTGTGTTCACCGGTTCCAGTGTCCCGGCTTCCATTGCCGGTGATCATGAGACCGCCATCACCCTGGCTGAAACCGGACTGGCCATGGATCCGGAATCGCCCATCGCCATGATCACACTGGCACAGATTTACGGGGCGGCCGGACAGGTCGACAAGGTGCAGCCACTACTGGACCAGGCCGAAGCCATCGGGGGTTATATGTGCCCTTATGAAACCGCCGTGGCCTATCTGAACCTGGGTGCTATCGACAAGGTGTTTGAGCTGCTTGATGAGGCCTTGTCCTATCGCTCTAATTGCCTGATATTCCTGCGTAATGATCCACGCATGAGACCGTTGGAAAGCGATCCCCGTTACACCATGCTCCTGGCTCGTGTAGGACTTGATGATACGGCGATTGCCAGCTATAACAGGTAATCGGTTTACGGGATTACACAGAATATGTTGAAAAGCGCCAGACGCCTATGCCAGGCAAGGGCAATGAAATTCACCACGACATTACTCATCGTGTTACTGGCCAACGTGTCCAGCGCCCAGGATTTTCCTGCCAACGCACCCATTCCGGATCGCATCCAGCGTATTATCGACGGGCATAACCTGCCCGAGTCCAGCTTCAGTTTTTATGTGCAGGCCGTGGGTGCCGATGCGCCGCGTTTCGTTTTCAATGCGGGCAAACCCATGAACCCGGCCTCGGCCGTGAAAACCATCACTACTTTTGCCGCACTGGAGAGCCTGGGCCCGGCCTTTACCTGGCAGACCGAGCTGTACGCACTGGGTCCCATTGAAAATGGCGTATTGCGGGGCGACCTGCTGGTCAAGGGCGGCGGTGACCCGTTCCTGGTGGAAGACCAGTTACGCGGCATGCTCAAGTCTTTGCAGCGCGCCGGGGTTGAGCGTATCCAGGGAAACCTGGTACTCGATGGTTCCTATTTTGATCCGTCGGTAACAGGCGATGAACTCATCGACAACCAGGCCGGTCGTGCCTACAACACCCGCCCCAGTGCGGTGATCGCCAACTTCCAGGCCATGACCTTTTATTTCTACCCGCATCCCAACGGCCAGGATGTCATCATTCACAGCGACCCGCGCCTGCCCAATGTCAAGATCACCAACCGCCTGCGCCTGGTCAACCGTTCCTGCGGCGGTTACCAGCGTGGTATCAGCTACAACCTGAATCCGGAAGATCCTACCGAGGTGATTTTTGAAGGCTCCTTTCCGTCCCGCTGTTCGCGTTACCAGATGGTGCGCGAAGTCCTGAATGCCCCGGATTACACTTTCGGGTTGTTCACCACCTTGTGGAATGAACTGGGCGGCACGCTGGAGGGCGGATTGCGTGTCGGTGCCGTGCCTGATGACCTCGAACCCATCGTGGTGTGGAACTCTGTGCCGCTGGGTGATGTGATCAAGTCCATCAACAAGTACAGCAACAATGTCATGACCCGACACCTGTTGCTGACCCTGGGCGCAGAAGTACTGGGACCTCCCGCGACGGTGGACAAGGGAATCGAGGCGATGAAGAATTACCTGGAACTGAAAAGCCTGGATTCTACCCAGCTCAGTCTCGACAATGGGGCCGGTTTGTCACGGGACACCCGCGTGACCACCGACCTGATGACCGGCCTGCTGCAAAGTGCCTGGGCCAGTCCCTACATGCCGGAGTTTGTTGCCTCCCTGCCGATTAACGGTCTGGATGGCACCATGCGCAACCGGGTTCGCGGCACAACCATGTCCGGACGCATGCATGTGAAAACCGGATCACTCGATGAAGTGGCGGCCGTGGCCGGCTTTGTCTATTCACAGAGCAATACTATTTACACGGTGGTTGGTATCGTCAATCATGAACTGGCAGATCGTGGTCCCGGGGCCGAATTACTCAATGAACTGCTGACCTGGGTTTATCTGCAGTAAAAAAGGCACAAGGGACAAGGAACAAGGGATAAGGACAACACGTTGAGCTTTAACGATTCCCCGTAGGTCGGCATAGGCCGCAGGCCGTTTGCCGACATGGAGAGTTTAGAGACAAGAGGAAATAATAAGTGAATTTTGATCATGTAGTAGGCCGGAAGAGGTGCGAAGCGCCGTCATCCGGCATGAAAGAATCGAGTTACCAGAATTTTCGCATCGGCATGCTTGCCATCAGCCTGTTGCTCGCCGCCTGTGGTGGTTCGGAGCAGACTGCTGAGGTTGAAGCCGAACCGGTTTCCATGGCCGTGGATGACGTGGTCATGCCAACGCCCGAACCGGCAGCGCCGGACCTCAATCCCTTGCCCGGCATGGAAGGCAATGTCCCCGAGATCACCGAGATCACCACGATACTGATGCAAACCGGTACCGGGGATCTCACTATTGAGATCTATCCCCAGGCGGCACCCAATGCCGCTGCCCGTTTCGTGGAGCTGGTGGAAGCCGGCTTTTATGACAACACGCCGGTGTTTCGTGTAGTGCCCGGCTTTGTTGCACAGTTCGGCATCAACTGGCGCGGCGAATACCCGGCCTGGCAGGAAAACAACTTCAATGACGACCCGACACTGTTTGCCCTGGAACGCGGCACCCTGGCTTTTGCCAAGGCGGGACCCAATACCAATTCAACCCAGGTCTTCATCAATTACGTGGAAAACAACCGCCTGGCGGACCCGCAGTACAACTTCACAGTCTTTGGCAAGGTGGTCGATGGCATGGAAGCTGTGGATGAATTCATTCCGGTTGGTGATCCCGGTGGCGGCCTGGACCAGGGACGCCTGTGGAATGATGGTGCGGCGTACCTGGAGTCCCTGGACACACAACCTGTGATGATAGAACAGGCCTCTGTGATAGCCACCACGCCATGACCGTGCTGTCACGCAACCTGCTGATTCTTGCGCCGCTGTGGCTTGGCTCGCAAGCACTCGCGCAGGGAGCAGGTTGCAATGGCAGTGAGCATTTCAATGATTTCGATTTCTGGCTGGGCCAGTGGAATGTCACTGACAACAGCAGTAGCAATGTTGCCGGCAGTAATACCATCACCAAGGATCTCAACAATTGCCTGGTCATGGAGAACTGGACCGGTGCCAGTGGTTCCATTGGCAAGAGCATTAATTACTTCAATCCGCTCAGGCAGGAGTGGCGCCAGGTATGGGTCGCACCAGGTTATGTCATCGACATCACTGGCGGGCTTGAAAACGGTGCGATGGTACTCACCGGCAGTATCGATTATTTCACCGACAAGCGTTACGACTTTTGTGGCAGCTGGACGCCATCAGACGATGGCAGTGTGAGGCAGTTCTTTGAGCAATATGACCCGGACAGCCAGGAATGGAATACCTGGTTTGATGGCCGGTACGAGATCAATCAGTAATTTACCTTGATACCTGCTGGCAATGGTATGCCTTGTCCAGCGTGGTCAGTGTCGCTTCATTTCCTTTCACCCGGAATTCAGTATTACCGCCCTTGTAACAGGCGCCGCGCGTCGACTGGCTATCACTCTTCGGACAGGCTTTCGTGAATTAGCATCAGGGCATCGGGCTCGCCCGGTCTGCCGGTAATGTTTCGGGGTTTTTCACTCAGCAATTTCTTGAAGGTGTTGGCGCCCGGGCATTTATCGTAGAAGGTGCTCAGCACTTCCATGTCATCAAAGCTGACATGTTCATCGAAGGTCAGCCTGATGACATCCAGGGCTTCCCACAGCACGGCATCAGATGCCATCACCGGGCGTGTTGTCATCTGGCCCAACCAGTCCCATGCTTTCAGTGTGTGTTCCAGGGTGGCCAGGTGCAATTGCGTGCGTCTTTTCAGAATACCGGTTGCGGCG
>Ga0181563_10002122_pt1 | contig 19277 bp, 19 predicted proteins | sample 011ome_25_FD_133759 | JGI IMG/M metagenome (GOLD analysis project Ga0181563, IMG submission 133759) | Coastal salt marsh microbial communities from the Groves Creek Marsh, Skidaway Island, Georgia - 011512CT metaG (megahit assembly) | ecosystem: Environmental > Aquatic > Marine > Intertidal...
AAGAGACAAGAGGCAAGGAGTTTCAGGGATGGCCAGTTTCTAAAGTCGCTATTCTGGTCTGGTAGAAACAGGAAAGCTATTTGAGCAGGCCAGGCGAACCAACCTTGTCTCTTGTCTCTTGTCTCTTGTCTCTTGTCTCTTGTCTCTTGTCTCTTTCCTCTTCTAGGATTGCGGCGGTTTCCTGAGCTGTTTGATCTGACCTCTTTTGGTCTTGTTATCCAGGCGTTTCCTGACGGCGCTTTTCCTGGGTTTTGTTGGCACCCGCTTTTTTGGAGCGCGCAGTGCCGGGCGAATCATTTCTTTCAGCCGTTCCAGCGCCTCTTCCCGGTTACGTAGTTGACTGCGTTCTTCCTGGGCCTTGATGACGATGACGCCCTCCTTGGTGATGCGCTTGTCCTGGCTCCTGAGCAGACGTTGTTTGACTTCCCGCGGCAGTGAAGAGGCATTTACATCAAAACGCAGGTGAATGGCTGTGCTGGTCTTGTTGACGTGCTGGCCGCCGGGGCCGCCCGAACGAATGGCTTCAAATTCGACTTCGTTGTCGTCGAGACGGATATTGGGTGAAATAGTGATCATGCGGGCATTCTAACAGTTCGGGAAAAACGCAAGAGAATGATGGCCCTGCCAGTCAGAAACACAGGATGTGCCAGACAATAGTTTCACTTGTACCTGGGTTGCCGGAGATCGGCTGCGCCCATTTCCGGCCTACCTACCCTTGTTCCCTTTTTCCGTTCTTCCCTTATTCCCTCAAGAATGCTCATCCATGAATCGCTTCAGGACAGGCCCAAGCTGGTCATGTTCAAGCCCGAGAAACATCGCCACGGAAAAATGGTTCTGGCCCAACAGGGTCATGTGCCAGGGCAACCCGCCATGTTTACCCAGCCAGGCATTGAGTAACTGGAGAGACTGGGCCTGGAATTCCGGGGGATCGTACTGGGCTTCGGTAATCAGCAGCGGGATATCGGTGTCCAGCAAGCCTTCCAGGGAAGACCTTTCGTGGTAAAGGGTTTCATCCTCACCCAGGTAGGCGATCTCCTTTTCCGTGCTGGGCATGGTGACAAAGTCATAGACCCCGGACAGCATGATGCAGCCTTTCAGACCGTGGGGCTTGTTGCCGTAGATTTCCGGGTGGGCAATATAGTGAGCCGAGTGGGCTCCACCGGCAGACTGGCCCATGAGGAAGATGCGACTGGCATCCAGCCCGTACTGGTCGCCATTTTCCTGGATGAACTCGATGGCTGCACGCAGGTCCTCGATTCCCGCCGGCCAGGGATTGTCCGGGGCCAGCCGGTAGGTCATGTTGACGCCGGCAAAACCGTTGTTCACCGCCCAGGCGCCGATACTGGAGTAGAACGGGCTGCCCTCGCCGTGTTTGTCACCGCCGATAAAACCGCCACCGTGGACAAACAACAGAACCGGCTTGCTGTCGCCCCTGGGATCGGTAAAGACATCCAGGCGGTGGCGCTCGTGATCCCCATAGCTGATATCACGGATGACATTGATCCCGTCCAGCAGGTCATCAGGTATCAGGGGCTCCACCAGGACACGGGTCCCCTTGACGGCATCCAGGGTGATCACGCGGCCACAGGCGGCAATGTTGTTGGCGTATTCGGTAAAGTTCATGCGGTATTCCTTGTGGGTAATGAATCAGGTGTAGGCCGAAAGACGGCAAAGCCGATCTCCGGCAAGACGATCACAGATCGTCCCGATAAAATCAGTTGTTCGCCAGTTTCTTCAGCGCCTCACCGGTCACCCGGTATATACGCCACTCCGACATCTCCACGGCACCCAGGGATTTATAGAAATCGATACTGGGGGTATTCCAGTCCAGCACGCTCCACTCAAAGCGGCCGCAGTTTTCTGCCACGGCAATGCCGGCGATATGCGCCAGCAAAGCCTTGCCGGCCCCCTTGCCCCGGTGCTCGGGTGAGACATACAGGTCTTCCAGGTATATCCCGTACTTGCCCAGCCAGGTGGAGTAATTGTAGAAGTAGATGGCAAAGCCGACCGCCTCCCCGTCCACTTCACAGATCAGGCAGAAAGATTTGGGATCAGTACCGAACAGGGTCTCGTTGATCATGGCCTCATTGGTTTCGACTTCATGGGCCAGTTTTTCATACACAGCCAACTCTTTGATGAAGTGAAGAATCAGTGCGGTATCGTCAGGGGTGGCCTGGCGTATGAGGGGTTGGGACATTTTACTACGAGGTCCTGTTGTGAGGTTGTTACTGCAATTTACGTTGTTGGTTTTTATGCCACGAGAGGCTTCTCTTCCATCAGGCCGATGAGATTGCCGTCCGGATCACGGATGAAACCGATCCACAATTCATGGTCTTCCATGGTCGCTGCCTTGCCGGGTGCACGCTCCACATCTACCTGCAGCGACTTGAGCTCCTCGAAAATAGTCTCGATGTCAGTGATCCGGTAATAGATCACCGAGGTATTGTGATCCACTTCCGGCCCCTGCAACGTGGTCAGCATCAGGCGCACACCGCCGCAATCAAAAAAGGCCATGTTGGGCTGCACATCAAACAACATCTCCAGCTTGAGAATCTTCTGGTAGAAATATACCGACTTTTCCAGGTCGGAAATGGCAATGGCAATCTGCCCGATGCCGGAAATGTTCATTGAGTCTGACATATCAAGCCCCCATGTCGATCAATACCGCCTTATTATAGGGAGTAGCCAAAGCGTCAAACAAGTAGGCCGGAAAAGCGTAGCGTCATCCGGCATGGCGACCGGGGGTCGCCTGGTCTGAGAGAGATTTTCAACGATTCCCGGGTACCCTGCGGGCACCTTGCCGGATGACGGCCCTTCGGGCCTCTTCCGGCCTACGAGGCTGCGTTCAAGCCTGACGTGTCCGGCGCAGCCGGGTCATTGCCACTTCAAGGTCTCATGCAACTTCACCACATCGCCCACGATGATGAGAGTGGGCGCTTTGACGTCTTCTTTCTCGATGATGCCGGGCAGCGTGCTGAGGGTGCCGGTAAAGATGCGCTGGTTCGGGGTGGTGCCCTGCTGGATGAGGGCGATGGGTTTATCCGCCGACATGCCATGGTTGACCAACTCCCGGCAGATAATGGGCAGGCTGATCAGGCCCATGTAGAACACCAGGGTCTGGCCGTCCTGGACCAGGTTGTGCCAGTCCAGGTCGCAAGTATCGTTTTTCAGATGACCGGTGACAAAGCGCACGGCCTGGGAGTAATCGCGATGGGTCAGCGGAATGCCGGCATAGGAGGCGCAGCCTGAAGCCGCCGTGATGCCCGGTACCACCTGGAAAGGAATGCGTGCGGCGGCCAGTTCCGCAATTTCCTCGCCACCGCGGCCAAAGATAAACGGATCGCCGCCTTTCAGTCGCAGTACCCGCTTGCCCTGCTTTGCCAGGTCCACCAGCAGCTGGCTGATTTCCTGTTGCGGCATGGTGTGCTGCTTGCGTTGTTTGCCCACGTGAATGCGCTCGGCATCCTGGCGGCACATGTTCAGTATTTCATCGGACACCAGCCGGTCAAACAAAACCACGTCGGCCTGCTGCATCAGGCGCAGGGCACGGAAGGTCAACAGGTCAGGGTCACCGGGACCGGCTCCCACCAGGTAAACCTCCCCATTGTTGATTTCGGTGTCGGCATTGGCCAGGGCCTCATCGAGCAACTGCCGGGCATGCTCTTCCTTGCCCGCCATCATCTGTTCAGCCACAGGCCCTTCCAGCATGCGTTCCCAGAAACGCATGCGCGCCCCCATGGCCGGAATGGCCGCTTTGACGTTGCGGCGCGCCTCACCCAGCAAGGTGGCGAGCTTGCCGTAACCCGACGGCACGAAGGTTTCCAGTCGTGCCCGCAGCAGGCGTGCCAGCATGGGCGATTTGCCACTGGAGGATACCGCTACCACGATGGGTGATCGGTCAACAATGGAAGGAAAAATGAAATCGCAGAGCTTGGGATTGTCGACCACGTTGACCGGAATGTTCAGGCCGCTGGCCAGTTCATACACCTGCAGGTTGACGGCATTATCGTTAGTGGCAGCAATAACTATGCGTGCATCTTCCAGGTCAGCTGGCTCAAAGCCCTTTTCGAGTACCGTGTGGTTATTGTCCTTGAGCAAATCACGTAAGGCAGGTTCCACGTCCGGGGCCACCAGGACGATCTTCGCCCCGGCACGCATGAGCATGGAGACCTTGCGCACAGCCACCTGCCCACCACCGACCACCAGGGCTTTCTGGCCCTGGATGCGCAAAAATATGGGCAAATAATCCATGGGGATTTACTGGATCAGGACTTGAGAATGGTTGTTACACCGCCCATGTAGGGTTGCAGGGCCTCGGGTATAGATACACTACCGTCCGCATTCTGGTAATTCTCCAGGACCGCAATCAGGGTCCTGCCCACCGCCAGGCCGGAACCGTTGATGGTATGGAGCAGTTCCGGCTTGCCGGTTTCCGGGTTACGCCATCGTGCCTGCATGCGACGTGCCTGGAAGTCCCCGAAATTGGAGCAGGAGGAAATTTCCCGGTAGGCATCCTGGCCGGGCAGCCACACCTCGATGTCGTAAGTGATTTCCGCGGAAAAGCCCAGGTCGCCACCGCACAGGACAACCACGCGATACGGCAGGTTGAGTTTCTGCAGGATGGTTTCAGCATGGACTGTCAGCTCTTCATGGGCCTGCTTGCTGTCCTCGGGTTTTACCAGCTGGACCAGTTCCACTTTTTCAAACTGGTGCTGGCGAATCATGCCGCGGGTGTCCTTGCCGTAGCTGCCGGCCTCGGAACGAAAGCACAGTGAATGGCAGGCAAATTTCAGCGGCATGGCAGCGGCATCCACGATCTCGTCGCGGACAAAGTTGGTCACCGGGACTTCCGCGGTGGGAATCATGTAAAACTCGCGCTCGTCATCAACCTTGAACAGGTCTTCGGCAAACTTGGGCAATTGTCCTGTACCAAAGGCAGATTCCGCATTGACCATGGTCGGTACATTGACCTCCATGTACCCGTGTTCGGTCGTATGGGTATCGAGCATCAACTGGACGATGGCGCGGTGCAACCGGGCCACTTCCCCTTTCATGATGGCAAAACGGGAACCGGTGATCTTGGTGGCCGTGGCAAAGTCCAGGCCGTCGCCGGCCTCGCCCAGTTCAACATGATCCTTTGGCTCGAAATCAAATTGCCGTGGCGTGCCCCAGCTACGGATTTCCTGGTTATCCTCTTCACTGGTTCCGGCAGGCACCCGTTCATCAGGAACATTGGGAATGCCGTGCAGCAATGCATCCAGTTCGGCCGACACCCCTTCCAGGGCATCTTTCTTTTCTTCCAGGGCGCTCTTCAGGTTATCCACTTCGGCCAGTAGTGGCGCAATGTCTTCGCCGGCGGCCTTGGCCTTGCCGATATTTTTCGACTTGGTGTTACGTTCATTCTGCAGGGATTCTGTTTCAACCTGCAGAGTCTTGCGACGGGCTTCAAGTGCGCCGAAAGCGGCCACATCCAGTGTGTAACCTTTCTTTTCCAGTAATTGGGCAACGGCTTCGGGTTCCGTGCGAACCCACTTCGGATCAAGCATTTCAGTTCCAGTGGTTTACAGCGAGATTGCGTGTTTGATTTAAAATAGCGTGTTTGTTTTAAAACAGGAATTTGGCCACAGTGAGGCCAAGCCAGGCGGCAATTATACAGACCGCGACGCTGGACAACACATAGATTATTGCACTGCCCACCTGGCCCTGCTCCAGCAGGCCAATCGTGTCCATGGAAAAGGTCGAAAACGTGGTGAAAGCGCCAAGGAAGCCCACTGTAACCACGCCCCGCACTTCCGGCCCCATCTCCAGGCGCTCGGTAATGACCACAAAGGCAATTCCGATGAGGAAGGAGCCAACAATATTCACTGTCAGGGTGGCCCAGGGAAAGGTGCTGGTAGTCGCCCGCATGAACACGTTGTATACAAAAAAACGGGACATGGCGCCCAGGGCACCACCGAAGGCAACTGCGAGGTAGGTCATCGGGATCCGGTTATTCCTTGATTTGAGGTTCTCTAGTGAAAGGATGCAGGAGACAGGATGCAGTATGCAAGAAGAAAAGTTTCACCATGCGATAGTTTTTCGACGCGCCCCTGATTACCGGCATAAGAAACCGCCTGGCATTCTTTTACTCCTGGCTGCTTCGCAAATCCTCTGTAATCTGGCCTAACGCCTTGATTTCCTCGTCATGAGGTTTATCCCGCCAGGTTTCGTTCAATCCTGCCTTATACCAGTCTTGCATGGATGGCAGATTGAGAATCCGGTCCTTGTAATTTCCAGCCGCATGACCCAGTTCAAGACCGTAGGATTGTATGCGGAAACATACCGGTGCAAAAAAAGCATCTACAGCGGTAACGGAATCTCCAGCCAGGTATGGCCCACCGAATTTCTCAAGTCCCTCTTCCCACAGCGTATTAATTCGGTCCACGTCTTTTTGTAACGCAGGCGTAAAGTCGTGAAGTCTTACCCGTATACCACAACACATCGGGCACTCATTGCGCAGGGCATTGAACCCTGCATGCATTTCGCTGGCACTGCTACGAGCCCAGGAGCGGGCCACTTTATCCAGGGGCCAGACTTGTGGATATTCTTCAGCCAGGTATTCGACAATGGCCAGGGATTCCCAGACGACGATATCGCCATCAACCAGGCATGGGACCAGCCCGGTTGGGGAGAAGGAGTGGAAATCGTGGCCGGGATCAAAAGGAGTGATCGCTTCGTCAAACGGGATTCCCAGTTCAGTCATTAAAAGCCAGGGGCGCAACGACCAGGAGGAATAATTTTTATTTGCGATATGAAGGGTTGGCATGGGGAGTCATCCTTTATTTTTCGCCAGCTATTGGTAGCGCCTGTCTGCACTGGCCTCATCCAGGCTGCGCAGGTATTCCAGCTTTTCCTTGATCTTCTGCTCCATGCCACGATCCGTGGGGTGGTAGAACTGCGTGTCTTTCAATTCCTCGGGAAAGTAGTTCTCACCCGCCGCGTAGGCACCCGGTTCGTCGTGAGCATAGCGGTACTCGGCACCGTAATCGAGATCTTTCATCAGGCTGGTAGGCGCATTGCGCACGTGCATGGGAACCTCGTAATCCGGCGTGGCCTTGACCGTGTCCATGGCCTGGTTGTAGGCGGTATAGACCGCGTTGCTCTTGGGTGCACAGGCAAGAAAGACCAGGGCCTGGGCAATGGCCAGTTCACCTTCCGGGCTGCCCAGGCGTTGCTGAACGTCCCAGGCATTGAGGGCAATCTGGAGACCGCGCGGATCGGCATTGCCGACATCCTCGCTGGCCATCCTGACCACACGGCGGGCAATATACAGCGGGTCACAACCCCCATCGATCATACGGCACAACCAGTACAGGGCGGCATCGGGGGACGAGCCGCGTACAGCCTTGTGCAACACAGAAATCTGCTCGTAGAAGGAATCGCCCCCCTTGTCGAAGCGCTTGGCATTGCCCTGTACTACCTGGGCAAGGGCGTCGGCTGAAAGCACCTGTTGCCCTTCCCCCTTATCCTCAAACAGGTCCAGCGCCACTTCCAGCAGGTTCAATACCCGGCGGGCATCACCACCGGCGGCACTGACCAGTAATTGCTTCTGCTTGTCGTCCAGCATGATCGGCACATTGCCCAGGCCCCGCTCCCTGTCCGTGAGTGCCTGTTCCAGAATTGCCAGCAAGGCATCGTCCGTCAGGCTTTTCAGCACGTAGACACGGGCCCGTGACAACAGCGCGTTGTTGAGTTCAAAGGACGGGTTTTCCGTAGTGGCACCGATGAAGATCACGGTGCCATCCTCGATATGCGGCAGAAAGGCATCCTGCTGGGACTTGTTGAATCGATGCACCTCGTCCACGAAAAGGATGGTCTTGCGCCCGCGCATGTTGCGCTCTTCCTTGGCCCGGGTGATCGCCTCGCGAATTTCCTTCACGCCGGAAAGCACTGCGGACAGGGATTCCAGGTGCGCATCACAGGCGCTGGCAATAATACGCGCCAGGGTGGTCTTGCCGGTACCCGGCGGTCCCCAGAGAATCATGGAATGGGGTATGCCGGCATTGACGGCCTCAAACAGGGGCTTGCCCGGGGCAATGATGTGGTCCTGCCCGGCAAAATCACTCAGGGTACGCGGGCGCATGGCCGCGGCCAGGGGCTGGTAACTGCTGTCGTCAGACTGGAACAGGGAAAGGGTCACGTTGCAGGATCAACCGTCAAAGGGAACTATCAAAGGAAACTCTCACAGGGTGTTGTCGATCACTTCCAGGGCGTCAAATTCGTTCATGGCCTGGTCCATGTCAAAGACAAAAGTCTCCGGGTCGATGTCCTGGTTGGCCTCCAGCCCGATAAAGGTCAGGCTGGTTTTCTGTCCCAGGCTGTCCTCGAACTGCATTTCCTGCAGGGCGGTCCCGGCAAACGTCAGGCTCAGGCGTTCAAACAGGCTGTCAGTGCTTTTTGGAAACAGCAGGAAACGGGAAGTGCCGTCATCCATACCGCTGGAGGAAATCGTGTAGTTACTGGCAATATCATCGGCATTGCCGTTGAGCAGCAGTACTGGTGTGCGACTGACATCGTCATCGAAATAATCGACCGTCACCTGCTCCAGGTCGGGCTCATATCGCCAGATGCGCTGGCCATTGGTCAGCATCAGTTCCGCATAGGGGCTGGTAATCTCCCAGTAGAAATGGTCGGGTTTCTGCATGACCAGGCGTGCCGATGACTCCTGGATTTCACGACCGTCCTGGTCCAGCGTCAGTACCTCGACATCCGCCTGCAGGGTACGTGTGGCTTGCAGGATGGCGGACAGTTGTGCAGCAGCTTCCTCATCCGGGGTCTGCGCCCAGGCCGACAGTGAAACAAAGAGCAAGGCAATGATGCATTTCAGGGACTTCATGGTCCTGATTATACTCCGCATAATGAAAAATAATTTACTTTAGAAAAACGACGTAAATAATTGATTATTAAGTCAATCTCTTGGCGGTGGCGGAGCAATCACTTCCCGGTTGCCATTGGCACCCATCTCGGACACCACGCCGGCCATTTCCATGGCCTCAATCATGCGGGCGGCCCGGTTATAACCGATGCGTAGCTTGCGCTGAACTGCAGATATCGAGGCCTTGCGGGACTCCGTCACAAATTGCACTGCTTCATCATAGAGTGCATCTGACTCCTCAGAGTTCCCGTCACCTCCATCGGACGGGGTCAGGCCGGGCACACCGTCGCCGGAAGAATCCGACGTGATGCTTTCAATGTAATGAGGTTCGCCACGTTCCTTCCAGGCTGCTGCCACCCGGTGAACCTCGTCATCAGAGACAAAGGCACCGTGCACACGCTGGGCGATCCCGCCGCCCGGTGGCAGGTAGAGCATGTCACCATGGCCGAGCAGTTGTTCCGCCCCGCCCTCGCCCAGGATAGTGCGCGAGTCCACCTTGGATTGCACCATGAAGGACAGGCGCGTGGGGACATTGGCCTTGATCAGGCCGGTCAGTACATCCACCGAGGGTCGCTGGGTAGCGAGGATGAGATGAATACCGGCGGCACGGGCTTTCTGGGCAATTCGGGCAATCAGTTCTTCCACCTTCTTGCCGACCACCATCATCATGTCGGCCAGCTCATCGACGATGACCACGATCTGCGGCAGTTCCACCAGGTCCTCGGGTATCTGGTCAGCCTCGTCCACTTCGGACAGGGGATCGGGTTTCCACAGGGGATCGGGTATGGGTTTGCCGGCCTTGGCGGCATCGGCCACTTTCTTGTTGAAGCCGGCCAGGTTACGCACGCCCAGGGCGGACATCAGTTTGTAGCGCCTTTCCATTTCCGCCACGCTCCAGCGCAGGCCGTTGGCGGCATCCTTCATGTCGGTAATTACCGGCGTCAGCAAATGCGGAATGCCATCGTAAACGGATAGCTCCAGCATTTTCGGGTCAATCATGATCAGGCGCACATCCTTGGGACTGGACTTGAACAGGATCGACAGGATCATGGCATTGATGCCCACGGACTTACCGGAACCGGTGGTACCGGCCACCAGCAGGTGGGGCATCTTGGCCAGGTCCACCACCACCGGGTTGCCGCCGATGTCATGACCCAGCGCCATGCTGATGGGCGAACGGGAGTTATCAAATTCCGGTGAGGAAAGTACCTGGCCCAGCTGAATCAGCTCCTTGGTTTCGTTGGGTATCTCGATGCCGATCACGGTCTTGCCGGGAATCACTTCCACCACGCGCACACTGGAGACTGCCAGGGAACGGGCCAGGTCCTTGACCAGGTTACTGATACGGCTGACCTTGACGCCCGGAGCCGGCTGCACCTCGAAACGGGTAATGACCGGGCCGGGATTGATGGCTTCCACCTCGATTTCAATGCCGAAGTCCCGCAGCTTGATCTCCAGCAACTTGGACATGGCCTCCAGGGCCTCGGTGGAATACCCGACGCGGGGCTGGTTACCCCATTCATCCAGCAGGGAGATCGGCGGCAATTCACCCACAGAAGCAGCCTCGAACAGCTTGCCCTGTTTTTCCTTTTGTACACGCTTGCTCGGCTCCTTGGGTGCCTTGCGGACCGGAGCAATCTCGATGGGCTTCTTGCGTTTCTTTTCCTTTTCGACGAAGTGATCCAGGGATTCCTTGCGCTGCCTGACGAAACGTTCGGTTTCGGCCTTCTCGCGACGGGCTTCCTGCCACTGTTGCCAGCGTTCAATCAGCTGGTTGTAGCCCAGCAGGCAGTAGCGCCCGGTACCATCCACCAGGGCCAGCCAGGACAGGCCGGTAGCCAGGGTGATACCGAGAATGAACATGGTCAGGAAAATCAGGGTGGCACCGGTCAGGCCGAAAGACGGCAAGGCAAGTCCGGCAATGGAATTACCCAGGATGCCGCCCGCCGAATTGGCCAGCGGGGTGGCAAAGTGCATGGTGGCCAGGGTCGCCGCCCCCAGCAGGGTCAGGATGACACCGGTACCACGCAGGGCAAACAGCTCCCAGGACCAGGGACTGTCTTCCTTGCGGGTACGAAACAGGATCACGGCCCGGTACACCAGCAACAGGGGAAACAGGTAGGCCAGGTAACCAAACAGCAATAGCAGGACATCGGAAATCCAGGCCCCGGTGCGCCCCACCGTGTTGGCGATGGCGGTGCCATCCCCGGTGCGCGACCAGCCCGGATCCAGGGGCGAATAGGAACTCACGGCCAGGAACAGGTACAGGCCGATAGCCAGGAACAGGATCATGAAGCCCTCTTTCAGAAAGAGCGCCTTGAGGCTGACTGCATGTTCCTCAGCGGGTGGAGTTTTGACTTTTTTCTTTGCCATAGCCCGGGTGCGTGATGCGTTTCCCTGTTCCTGTTTTATTGTTTTGCTCTGTTGTTTAGCTGTTCGCCCTGCTGTCCGTATTCACAAAGCAGTGCTACCGGTACTCAAACCGGTTAAAGCGCTATTGTAACTGCTTTTACAGGGTTTGTGACACTCCTTGTATAGTGTTCCGTTCCCATATCTAGGTGTTTCCAGGCAAAAATTTCGCTATATACGGGATAAGCGGCCATTTTTGCCCTTTTCCTCTTTCCGGATTCTGCTAACATAGCCTCCCTTGAAAAAGCCCGCCACTGCCCTGATTGATGCAGACAAGTTGGCTGGCAAGCCGTCATAAACCAGAAAATCACCATCCAGGAAGCCCTTTACCCATGAGCGACGCGCAACACCACCGCCTGATCATCCTTGGTTCCGGTCCTGCCGGATACACCGCTGCCGTTTATGCAGCCCGTGCCAATCTCAACCCGGTAGTCATTACCGGCATGCAGGCCGGCGGCCAGCTGACCACTACGACTGATGTCGATAACTGGCCCGGTGACGTGGAAGGCCTGCAGGGCCCAGACCTGATGGTGCGCATGCAGCAGCATGCCGAGCGCTTTGATACCAATATCATTTTTGACCATATCGATTCCGCGGACCTGTCACAAAAACCGTTCCACCTCAAAGGCAGTGTCGGTGAATACACCTGTGATGCCCTGATCGTTGCCACCGGTGCCTCTGCCCAGTACCTGGGCCTGCCTTCCGAGGAGCAGTACATGGGCAGTGGCGTCAGCGCCTGCGCCACCTGCGACGGCTTTTTCTACAAGGGCCAGAAGGTGGCCGTTATCGGTGGTGGCAACACGGCCGTTGAAGAAGCCCTGTACCTGTCCAACATTGCCAGCGAAGTGGTCCTGGTGCATCGCCGCGACAGCCTGCGTGCGGAGAAAATCCTGCAGGACAAACTGTTTGAAAAAGAAGCCTCGGGCAATATCTCCATCATGTGGAACCATGTGCTCGATGAAGTCCTGGGCACCGATGGTGAAGTCAGCGGCATGCGAATCAAGAGCACCACAGATGACAGCACACAGGAAATTGACCTGAGTGCGGTGTTCATCGCGGTCGGCCACAAACCCAATACGGACCTGTTTGTTGACCAGCTTGAAATGGAAAACGGTTACCTGAAGATTCATACCGGTCTTGCAGGAAATGCTACCCAGACCAGTATTCCCGGTGTGTTTGCTGCCGGTGATGTGGCCGACCATATTTACCGGCAGGCAGTGACTTCTGCCGGTTTTGGTTGCATGGCGGCCCTGGATGCCGAGAAATACCTGGACGACCTGGCACCGGCATAAGGTGTAAGCATGTCTTCCCTGCCCTGGCTGAATAACGAGAACTTCGAGTTTCCCGCACCCGATTCAGCCCTGGCAGAACCCAACGGACTGCTCGCTGCCGGTGGCAACCTGGCACCGGAAAGACTGATAGAGGCCTACAGCAAGGGTATCTTTCCGTGGTTTGAAGACGGCCAGCCCATCCTCTGGTGGACACCCGATCCGCGCATGGTGCTCTACCCTGACGAGCTTCACATCAGTCGCAGCCTGGCCAAGGCCATGCGCAAGTCCGAATTCGACATTTGCACCGACACGGCTTTTGCCCACGTCATTTCCGCCTGTGCCGATACCCGCACGTATTCCCAGGGCACCTGGATCACTGTGGAGATGATCGAGGCCTATTGCCGGTTGCATGAGCTGGGCGTGGCCCACTCTGTTGAAGTGTATGAGGGCGACACCCTGGTTGGCGGGCTCTACGGGCTTGCCATTGGCGACGTGTTTTTTGGGGAATCCATGTTCAGCAGGCGCACCAATGCCTCCAAGCTGGCCTTTGCCTGGCTGGTTCCCAAACTGGGAGCGCTGGGCTACCGCCTGGTGGATTGCCAGGTCAGCAGCCCCTTCCTGGCCAGTTTTGGTGCACGGGAAATACCCCGCAGCGAATTCCTGACCCAGCTCCCAAAGTCCACGGATTATGGTCGCAATCGCTTACACTGGCCTTTACAATAAGTGTTATCAGTTAAATAGCGTGCATTGTACGCCGGTTGGATAGCAGTGCGCGTAGCCATACAATTACCCAAAAAAGACACTAACGACAGCAGCGAGAAATACTGGAATTCGTTTTCAGCCATGACGTCCCTGAAAGACATCAAACTGTTTACCACGCAAAGTCATCCGTGCAGTTACCTGCCGGGCGAGGAAGCACGTACCCTGTTTATCGATCCCGAATTCCCGGTCTCGACGGAGTTCCACACCCATCTGTCTGAAATCGGTTTCCGCCGCAGCGGCGCCCACATGTATCGCCCCCACTGCTCGAACTGCCAGCATTGCGTGGCCTGCCGCGTGGTTGTCGACCGCTTTAGCCCCAACAAGCGCTATCGCCGCATCCTGCGTCGCAATGAAGACCTGCGCGTGGAAGCGGTCGATGATATTAACAATGACGCCTATTACGCGCTGTATGAAACCTATATCAATACCCGTCACAAGGACGGTGACATGTACCCGGCTTCCCGGGAGCAGTTCGAATCCTTCCTGGTACAAAGCTGCGAATCCACACTGTTCTATCGTGTCAGTGATGGCGACCGCCTGGTTGCTGTCATGATCACCGACCTGCTCAGCAATGGCCTGTCAGCGGTCTATACGTTTTACGATGTCAACGAGCAGAAGCGTTCCCTGGGTAATTTTGCCATTCTCTGGCAGATTGAAGAGGCCCTGCGTCGCGACCTGCCGTATGTCTACCTGGGCTACTGGATTCGCGACTGCGAAAAGATGAATTACAAACTGCAGTACCGTCCCATCGAGCTGCTGCTCAACCAGCGCTGGGTTCGCCTGACCTGACCGGGGCGTATTTGCTGGATATAAACAGCCCACGCGACATTCGGCCAGCAACATTCCCCCGTTCCACTGACAACGCCCTTGTTCCTTGCGTCTTGTACCTTGTAACCGTTTAAGGCACAATGCGTCGCTTCGAAAAAACACCACAGGGTACTAAATGGCAAAAGAAGACCAGATTGAAATGGACGGCGAAGTCATCGACACGCTGCCCAACACCATGTTTCGCGTCAAACTGGAAAACGGTCACGTTGTGACTGCCCATATTTCAGGCAAGATGCGCAAAAACTACATCCGTATTCTCACCGGCGACAAGGTCAAGGTAGAACTGACACCTTATGATCTGAGCAAAGGCCGTATTACCTACCGCGCCCGCTAAAAAAACGGCAGATTCGTTGCCGAATCTACCGTTATTTTTCAATTTCCTGCTACCAGCCTTACCCAAGATACTGCCACTTGTGCAGTAATCCTGTGTCTTACTATGCGTCGGCTTTGACCTTGCTGTTCTTGTCGGACTTGTCCTTGTCGAAGGTATCGATTTCCAACCGGATATCGTCATTCTCAACCGTGACATGGACATCGCCACCATTGACCAGCTTGCCAAACAGGATGTCCTCGGCCAGCGGTTTCTTGATCTTGTTCTGGACCAGTCGCAACATCGGGCGTGCCCCCATGGACTTGTCGTAACCATGTTCAACAAACCAGTCGATGGCCTCGTCATCCACGTGGATAGCCACCTTCTTGTCATCCAGCTGTACCTGTAATTCGACCAGGAACTTGTCGACGACCGTGCGAATGATTTCTGCATCAAGCGCTGCGAACTGGATAATGGAATCAAGACGATTACGGAATTCCGGTGTGAATATCCGCTTCATGACTTCCATACCGTCGGTGCTGTGATCCTGTTGCGAGAAGCCGATGGATGCCCTGCTCATTTCCTGCGCACCGGCATTGGTTGTCATGATCAGGATGACATTGCGGAAGTCTGCCTTGCGGCCATTGTTGTCAGTCAGCGTGCCATGGTCCATGACCTGCAACAACAGATTGAAGACATCGGGATGGGCCTTTTCGATTTCATCCAGCAGCAACACGCAGTGTGGATTCTTGACGATGGATTCGGTCAGCAGGCCACCCTGGTCAAAACCGATGTAGCCCGGAGGCGCACCGATCAGGCGTGAGACGGTATGGCGTTCCATGTACTCGGACATGTCAAAGCGTACCAGTTCCACACCCAGTATTTTCGCCAACTGGCGGCTGACTTCCGTCTTGCCGACACCGGTCGGTCCGGAGAACAGGTAGGAGCCAATAGGCTTCTCACCTTCCTTCAGTCCGGCCCGTGACAACTTGATGGACGACGCCAGTGCATCGATGGCCGTATCCTGGCCAAAGACTACCAGCTTCAGGTTCTTCTCCAGATCCTGTAACAGGCTCTTGTCCGAGGCAGACACATTCTTTGGCGGGATGCGGGCGATCTGTGCAATCACGCGTTCTATGTCACCAACCTGGATCTGTTTCTTGCGCTTGCTGTCCGGCTGCAGGCGCTGGTAGGCACCGGCCTCGTCAATGACATCGATGGCCTTGTCAGGCATGTAGCGGTCATTGATATAACGACCGGCCATTTCCGCCGCCGCCTTGAGCGCCTTGTCGGTAAAACGCAGGTCATGGTGTTCTTCGTAACGGGATTTCAGGCCCTTGAGAATCTGGTACGTGGTCTCGACATCCGGCTCTTCGATATCAATCTTCTGGAAGCGGCGCGACAGTGCACGGTCCTTTTCAAAAATACCGCGGTACTCGTTGTAAGTGGTTGAGCCAATGCAACGCAGCTTGCCTGATGCCAGGATGGGCTTGAGCAGGTTGGAGGCATCCATGACGCCACCGGAAGCAGCACCTGCCCCGATAATGGTATGGATTTCATCAATAAACAGGATGGAATCTTCTTTCTGGTCCAGGTCGGCCAGCAGTGACTTGAAGCGTTTTTCGAAATCACCCCGATACTTGGTACCTGCCAGCAAGGCGCCCATATCCAGGGAATAGATCACGCTGTTGCTCAGCACCTCGGGAACATTGCCATCGACAATGTGCTTGGCCAGCCCTTCAGCAATGGCGGTTTTACCCACACCGGATTCACCAACAAACAACGGGTTGTTCTTGCGCCGACGGGACAATACCTGCACCAGGCGGGTAATTTCCTTGTCACGCCCAATCAGGGGATCGATACGACCGGCCTTGGCTTCCTCGTTGAGATTGGTGGCAAAGCTTTCCAGTGGCGACGGCGCTTTCTCACCTTCTACGGCCTCTGTCTGGATTTCCTGTTCACCCTCATCGCCAATGCCGGGCGCCTTGGGCGTACCGTGCGTGATGTAGTTGACCACATCGCCTCGGCTGACGCCCTGCTTGCGCAGGAAGTACACGGCCTGGCTTTCTTTCTCACCGAAGATGGCGACCAGGACGTTGGCACCGGTGACTTCACGTTTGCCGGAAGACTGCACGTGAAAAACAGCACGCTGGATAACACGCTGGAAGCCCAGGGTCTGGTCAACCTCAGGATTGATTTCCGGTTCTGCGATGATGGGAATCTGGGTGTCGACATACTCGGCCAGGTCAAGACGTAATGCTTCCAGGTCGGCATTGCAGGCATCCAGGATTTCCCTGGCGGAGGGGTCGTCAATCAGTGCCAGCAACAGGTGCTCCACGGTGATGAATTCATGCAGCTTGCTGCGTGCCATGTTGGCCGCGATATTCAGTGTATTTTCAAATTCTCTGCTAAACATGTTCTCTGCTCAACGTTGTGGACTGGTTACTGGCTACTACTTTCTTTCCGGGACCTGCTCTTACAGATGTTGGTGCTGGTATGCGGCCTCGCCATCTGGCAACCGGGGGTGGATATCTATACGTTACCAGCAATGTGTATTACGACCAGGCTTTTCTGAAAAAAATGTCAGCGACTTCAACTTATCACTTTTCAACAAACGATGTCGCTTTCAATTCTAGTATGGGAGTGATATGGGGGTGAATAACAGGCTTTGCAATCCCGGGGCCATGGCATTGTCCTGGTCGACATGCGCCGGCTGATCACATTGAAGAGGATTGTCTCCAGGAGACTCCTGCCTAATCGTCTTCCACCTCAATATCACACAATAACGGATGTTCGGCTTCACGGGCGTAATCGTTTACCTGTACTGCCTTGGTTTCTGCGATTTCGCGCGGAAACACGCCGCACACACCTTTGCCTTCCGTATGTACTTTGAGCATAACACGGGTGGCGGTTTCCACATCCATACCAAAGAACTTTCGCAGCACGCCGACAACAAACTCCATGGGCGTGTAATCGTCGTTCAACAATACAACACGGTACAGCGGCGGTGGTTTCAGCTTTAACTCTTCTAGTGCCAGGGCCTCCCTGAGTCCACCAAAGCGTTGCAGGTCATCATCGCCATCTTCATTGCCGTGGCTGCGGATAATTAGCGGGTAATACTCTTTCATTGCTGTTCGGAATTACTGTCTTTTCAGGTTTTCAATTATTACTGCTACTGGGCTATTGTAAAACTGTTTAAAACTGCCTGGTTAAGTGTTCAATCAGGAAATCAGCCGGTACACCGGCCTGTGCGCCAGTGGCGGCGGAAGGAGCATTAACTATACCACGAATCAATATCCAGAATAGACAGCCAAAAGTAAAAAATGTTGTGCGTCATTCAGCTGACAATAAGGATATACGTCCCGTTTCAGGAATTTTCAAGCCGACGGCAAAGCATTTGACAACATAAAAAAAAGGGGTTATACGTTTCGTGCGTATTAACGCTAAACCGGAATTTGATCGAATTCTGAATACCGAATTATAAGAAGGGGTTAACGGAGATGAGTACCGGTCAAGTGAAGTGGTTTAATAATGCCAAAGGGTTTGGCTTTATTTTACCCGATGATGGTGGAGACGACTTGTTCGCACACTATTCATCAATATCCATGGAAGGATATAAAACATTAAAAGCAGGACAGTCAGTATCATTCGATGTTATCGAAGGGCCCAAGGGCTTGCATGCTGCCAATATTTTTCCGTCTGAAGAGGCGAACAAGGAAGCAAGCAAACCAGAGGCCGCAGCCGGAGAAGCTGCTGATACTGTTGAGCAGAATGACCAGGGGGATGCAGGGGACGCCGGCGCAGAAGATGATTCTGCTCCAGCAACCTGACCACACTCCAGGCGACCACAGGCACGTATTGCTGAATTTCCGTTCACTCGGAAAACGGAAGACAAGTTTCTAAAAAGTCTTCCTCAGTTAACACCTGTCTAATGTCAGCCTTGCCAGGTTGGTCCTGGTGCATTTTGTAAACTGAGCCTATACCTTCACTTCATGATTTACCGAAGCGGTTTTCATACGTCTTAAATTCCTGCTCCAATACCTGCCTTTCATTCTGCCCAAACCGCTGTACCCTACTTCGAAAACCTGCCATGTCCCGCTTAATCCTGTTCAACAAGCCCTTCGATGTGCTCAGCCAGTTTACTGACGGCAAAATTGACGGCGGGGGCAGGCGCACGCTGGCCGATTTTATTCCGGTGCCCCAGGTTTATCCCGCCGGGCGCCTGGACCGGGACTCGGAGGGCCTGCTGCTTTTGACCGATGACGGCAAACTGCAGCAGCGCATTGCGGACCCGAAACACAAGATGGCCAAGACCTACTGGGCACAGGTCGAAGGAGAGATTACAACAGAGGCGATTGCCAGCCTGGAAAAGGGCCTGGTACTCAAAGACGGGCCAACGCAGCCGGCCAGGGCCCGGCAAATAGAACCCCCTGACTTGTGGGAACGCATCCCCCCCATCAGGGAGCGAAAATCCATCCCCACCAGCTGGCTGGAACTGACCATCACCGAGGGGCGCAACCGCCAGGTCAGGCGCATGACTGCTGCAACAGGATTTCCGACCTTGCGACTGGTGCGTATCAGTGTCGGCCCCTGGTCACTGGAGGATATGAAGTGCGGTGAATATAGGGAAATCAAGCTGGATAAAAAAACGCTTGAGACACTGTAGGTGGGCAAAGGCCCTTCGGGCCGTTTGCCGACTTTTAGATGCCTCCGGTGTAACCACGATGGTGGCAAAGTACTCTTCGCGGCTAAAGCCGCTTCCTACCGACAGGCAGGCTTGTGG
>Ga0181563_10002124_pt1 | contig 19270 bp, 16 predicted proteins | sample 011ome_25_FD_133759 | JGI IMG/M metagenome (GOLD analysis project Ga0181563, IMG submission 133759) | Coastal salt marsh microbial communities from the Groves Creek Marsh, Skidaway Island, Georgia - 011512CT metaG (megahit assembly) | ecosystem: Environmental > Aquatic > Marine > Intertidal...
AACCAAGGAGCCAATTCTGTGGACACCGACAGCATCGACCTAGTGGTACGACCTTCACATTACACCCAGTACCCCATCGAACCTATCGAGTTCATTATGAAGAATGGCCTCCCGTTCTGGCTTGGCAATGTCATCAAGTATGGCTGTCGAGCAGGGGCAAAGAAGTATGACGACCTGACGATAGCCGAGAGCGAGATCAGGGATATCCAGAAACTCATGAGGTACGCAGAGATGCGCCTCAATCAACTCCAAGGGGAGGACGTTCTATGACCATCTCGGTAAAAACGACTGAAGGCGCTATCGTCGTAGGGGCCAGCAATTCAGGTGACATCTACATGGATTCCTATGACAGTGACTTGCACCTCCAATGCCTTCACAACCTCTACCTCGATGAGGCCATCCAACTAATTACTGCACTCGATATCCTAGTCACAGGAATCGAAGAAACTAAAGCGCGAATCGAAGATGAATACGCCGCGGTTAAAGGATACGACTGATGTATATCCAGAACAGCTATGGACCTACCCTAGAAATATCCAAGCAGACCCACGCCGTGAAGTACCGGCAGGAAGGGGAGGACTTCGAGGAAGCAATGAGCCGCGTGGCTGCTTCCTTGATGGACGACGACGCTCACCGCAGGGAGTTCAAGGATATCCTCCTGAACATGCGCTTTATGCCGGGGGGACGTGTGCAGTCCTGCATGGGTGCAGCCCGCGAGGTCACTCCCTACAACTGCTTCGTCAGCGACACCATTGACGATAGCATGGGTGGCATCATGAAAGCTGCTACCGACGCCGCCCAGACCATGCGTATGGGGGGTGGTATCGGATATGACTTCTCCACGCTGCGCCCTAAGGGGGACCGCATTGTCTCCCTAGGTGCACCATCGAGCGGCCCCGTGTCGTTCATGCAAATCTTCGACGCAGTGTGCAAGACGATCTCCTCCGCTGGTAACAGGCGGGGTGCCCAGATGGGTGTCCTCCGCGTTGACCACCCGGACATCCGGGAGTTCATCCATGCCAAGCAGAACAGCAGCAGCCTGACAGCCTTCAACATCTCAGTCGGTATCACCGATGAGTTCATGAGGGCCGTCCAGTCTGGTGACACCTTCGATCTCAAGTGGGGCGGGCGGGTCTACGATACGGTAAGTGCTACGATGCTCTGGGAAGAGATCATGCGTGGGACATACGACTGGGCTGAACCCGGCGTCCTGTTCCTAGACCGGATCAACGACAGCAACAACCTCCACTACTGTGAATACATAGCAGCTACCAACCCCTGCGCGGAGCAGCCTCTGCCTCCCAACGGAGCATGTCTTCTTGGCTCATTCAATCTAGCCCGATACATCCGCACCGAGCGCACAGCCTCCGGCGGCCCAGTACCTACATTTGACTACATGCAGTTCCGCAAGGATATCCCGCCAGTTGTCCGCGCCATGGATAACATCGTGGACCGGGCCACCTATCCGCTCCCCTCACAGGAGAAGGAGGCAAAGGATAAGCGCCGTATGGGGCTTGGTGTTACTGGTCTGGCTAACGCTGGTGAGGCGGTAGGGTTCCCTTATGGTTCCCCTGAGTTCCTTGAGTTCACCGCTAGTGTCTTGGAGGTTCTCCGGGACACCGCCTACCGTTCTTCGGTATCGCTGGCAATAGAGAAGGGGGCGTTCCCACTCTACACCCCTGAGTATCAGGACAGTGAGTTCGTCTCTACGCTGCCGGAGGATATCCAGCAGGACATCAAAAGCTACGGCATCCGCAACTCACACCTCCTGTCCATCGCACCCACAGGGACGATCTCCCTATGTGCGGACAATGTGTCCAGCGGTATCGAGCCTGTGTTCGCATACTCCACCATGCGTACCATCCAGACTGTGGATGGCCCTATCGTTGTGGAGATCAACGACTATGGCGTCGAACGCTTCGGTGTGTATGGGAGAAGGGCGGATGATATCACAGTGCAGGATCACCTAGGTGTTCTCCTCACATCACAGAAGTACATCGACAGTGCTGTCTCGAAGACGTGCAATGTGGGTGATGATGTGACATGGGACGAGTTCCAGAACGTGTACATCGACGCATGGAAGGGCGGTGCCAAAGGCATCACTACGTTCCGTGCTGCCGGGAAACGCTTCGGCATCCTGAACTCCAATGACGACAAGCCATCGACGGATGGTGAGGCTTGCTTCATTGACCCAGCCACTGGGATCAAAACCTGCGAGTAATCAGTAACGCGTTGAAACTATAGGGGAACCTTAGGGTTCCTCTATTTTTTCTTAATTAAGTTGCACCCTAAGAAGGCGGTCAAATATGAGCGACATCAAACTACCGGCAATTCCAGAGCCGTTGATACGAATACTGGACGAGAAATTCCCTGAAATGTCCCCCAATCCTAAAGACTCAGAGCGAGAGATATGGATGAAGGCGGGCGAACGTAGGCTCGTGCGGTTCCTATTGGACCAGTACAGACGCCAGAACGAAATCATACTGGAGAAATAATATGTGCATGAGCAGCGGCCCTTCGGCCCCCCCGCCCCCGGCTCCCCTCCCGGAACCCGTTAAGCCACCACCGCTCCCTGATCCCGGCCAAGAGGCCGTCAAGGTTGATGAAGGCGTGAAACGTACCGGAGATGACCAGAAGAAACTAGCCAACACTGCGGGCACCCAAGCCCTGCGTGTAGACCTCAACGTCCCTGGTGGCGCTGGCGGTGCTGGACTAAACATTCCACAGTAAGGTGAAGCAACATGCCATCCTCTCATGAAACGGCAGAGGCCCGTTACCAGCAACTAAAGTCTGATCGTGCGCCTTACCTTCGCCGTGCCGAGGATGCCGCGAAGCTGACCCTGCCTATGCTGGTCCCCTCAGAGACCACCACGAAGGTCACCAAAGTCGTCACCCCCTATCAAGGTGTCGGCGCGCGGGGCGTGAACAACCTCGCGTCCAAGCTACTCATGGCTCTCCTTCCCCCCAACGCAGCGTTCTTCCGGCTCCATGTCGATGAGTTCGTGCTGGAGGCTGAAGGCTCAGAAGAGTTCAAGACGGAACTAGAGACAGCCCTCAGTAAAGTTGAGCGGGCTATCATGCAGGAGATCGAAGTCTCCTCCGATCGTGTCGCCATCTTCGAGGCCCTCAAGCACCTCATCGTAAGCGGCAATGCGCTGCTCTATGTGGGTGACAAGGGGGTCCGGGTGTTTCACCTCGGCCGCTACGTCTGCCTCAGGGACCCTATGGGTAACCCTCTGGAACTCGTGACGCACGAACAGGTGTCCCCCGCAGCGTTGGACCCTGAGTTCCTCGCCAAGCTGAAGACCAAGGATGACTACAAGAAGCGCACGAATGGTGAGAAGGTGTTCAACATCTTCACCCACGTCAAGCGTGATGGCGACGAGTGGCATGTCTATCAAGAGTGCCTAGGTGAGAAGATTCCCGGAACGACCGGCAGTCATCCCCTAGAGACCAGCCCTTGGATACCCCTTCGGTTCTCCCGCATTGACGGTGAGGACTATGGGCGTGGCTACGTCGAGGAATACCTCGGTGATCTCAAGTCCCTCGAAGGACTTACCAAAGCTATCGTTGATGGCTCCGCTGCCGCCGCCAAGGTTCTCATCCTTGTGAACCCCAATGGTGTAACCCGTGCTGACACGATCTCTAAGGCACCTAACCTCGCAGTCCGTGAGGGTAATGCCGATGATGTGTCCGTCCTCCAGATGCAGAAAGCAGCCGACTTCCGTACAGCTTATGAAGCAGCCCAGCGTATTGAGCAGCGTCTTGAGTTCGCATTCCTCCTGAACACCGCCATCCAGCGGAACGGGGAACGTGTCACAGCGGAAGAGATCAGGTACATGGCGGGCGAATTGGAAAGCACCCTCGGTGGATTGTACTCCATCCTGTCGCAGGAGTTCCAGTTGAAGTACGTCAACCGCCGCCGTCACATGCTGACACGCGATGGTCGTCTGCCTGAACTACCTAAGGACATCGTGAAGCCGTCCATCGTGACAGGCTTGGAAGCCCTCGGGCGCGGACATGACCGCAATAAGCTGGTGGCCTTCCTAGGCACCCTCGCACAAACCCTCGGACCAGAGGCGCTACAGGCGTTCGTCCATACTGACGAAGCTATTGCACGTCTCGCGGTATCCGATGGCATTGATCCTCTTGGCCTCATTAAGTCCAAAGAGGAAATCCAAGCTGAACAGCAACAGGCGCAACAGCAAGCACAGATGCAGCAGATGATGGCAGTGGCCGGACCTGAGGCAGCGAAGCAAGCTGGTGGAATGTTCCAACGTGGGCAGGAAGCACAAGCCTTAGAAGGAGAAGCACCTGATGGCTCAGAAGCCAATTAAGCAGAAGATCGAAGTAGAAGCACCGGAGGTGGCCGAGGAGGTTGCCCCGGTGGTGGACCTAGGTGACGACGTGGCGATTGCCGTGGTGTCCCCGATGGGCAACGTCATTGGTAAGGCTGAGGAAGTAATCCCACAGCCGGTCACACCCGTTGTTAAATCACGGCGTGAACTCCCGTCCGGCAACGTCATCGAAGAATACTAGGAGACAATATGTCTGAGACAATTATCCAGAGCGGAGTTACTGGTCCTGATGCCCCCGTCGTTGAAGAGGCGCAACAGGATGAATTACTCGCTGGTAAGTTTAAGTCTGCCGAAGACCTTGAGGCGGCTTATAAGGAACTTGAAAGCAAGCTAGGCTCCGCCCCTGAGGAAGCCAAGGACGCCCCCGAAGGCGATGCTCCAACAGTAGACCCCACCGCCCATTTCCCCGCAGCAAAGACGGATGAGATGAAGGCGTATGAGGTTGATACCTATGGCCCCCAGATGGCTAGTGTCTTCGACGCTGCCGGTATGGATGCCAAGTCAGTAAGTGAAGAGTTCCATTCTACAGGGGTGTTTCCTGAGAGCGCCTATGAGGCACTAGAGAAACAGGGTTATTCCCGAACGATGGTGGAGTCGTACCTCGCTGGCACGGCTAGTACAACCGCCGCTAACGAAGCAACCACACAGGCCGAGGTCACTGAGATCAAAGGCCATATTGGTGGCGAAGAAGAGTATGGCAAGATGATGGGTTGGGCTAGTAATAACCTGTCCCAAGAAGAAGCAGATGCTTTCAACGCCGCCGTCTCTAATGGTAAGGCATCAGCCATGTGGGCTGTAGAAGCCCTGCACAACCGCTTCACCAAGCAGATGGGAAGTGAGCCTAACCTCATTGGTGGTAAGGCCGCATCCAGCGTAACGGGAGATAGGTTCAACTCATCCGCTGAATTAACAGCAGCGATGAAAGACCCCCGGTACAAGAAAGACGAAGCGTATCGAAAAGGTGTGGCTGAGAAGCTGCAACGCTCGAACGTCTTCGGTAAGCGATAGCAGCGCAGCGCAGCTAGGGAGGGTAGAAGATGCCCGCACACAAAGAGGCATCTCCCCTCCCATTTTTTTCATTACAGTGCTGACCTTTTTAGGCGGCTGTACGTTCCCATGATTGACCCACAGGAAACCCAAGCCCGATGCGTCGGACACCTTGAGCGTGAAGCGTGAGGAACAAACGAGGGAGCAATCATCAATACCTCTTATAACCCTTTCAAATAAGGATTGCTCTAATGGCTAACGCCACTATTTCAAATCTCGGTGTAGCGGATGCCGCTGCACTCACCAACTGGACCGCCGACAACGCCCTCTTCGAGGAGCAGTTTGCTGGCGAAGTTCTGACCGCGTTCGAGGAGAATGTTGTCTTCGCTGACAAGCACCTCATGCGTACAATCACCTCGGGCAAGAGCGCGAACTTCCCTGCCACTTGGAAAGCCACAGCCCGCTATCACACGGCTGGTACGCCCATCGTTGGTAGCAACCAGATCGAACACAACCAGCGCACGATCAAGATTGATGATCTGCTGATTGCTGACGTATTCATCTACGATCTGGAAGAAGCCAAGAACCACTACGATGTCCGCTCGATCTACTCGAACGAACTCGGCGTTGCTCTGGCGAAAGAAATGGACACGCGCATTGGCCGTGTTCTCGTTCTCGCTGCCCGTGCGTCCGCGACTGTTGCTTCGGGCTACGGCGGCGGCTCGGTCATAACCTCATTGGCGAAGACTGACGGCGAAGTTCTCGCTGGCGCAATCTTCGATGCCAATCAGGTTCTCGATGAGAAAGACGTTCCTGAAGGCGAACGCTATGCAGCGGTCGCTCCGGCTCAGTACTACCTGCTGGCGCAGACCACCAAACTCCTGAACAAGGACTGGGGTGGAAGCGGCGTCTATGCTGACGGCGAAATCTTCAAGGTTGCTGGTACTTCGCTCGTGAAGTCCAACAACATGCCGTCCACGAACGTCGCGGCTGCGACGACTGGTGAGCAGAACACCTACACGGGTGACTTCACGAACACGGCTTCGGTTGTGTGGCGTAAAGAAGCTGCCGGCACGGTGAAGCTGATGGACCTCGCGATGGAAATGTCCGGCCCCGACTTCCACATCATGTACCAAGGCGACATGATGGTTGGTAAGTACTCGGTTGGTCACGGCATCCTGCGTCCTGAGTGCGCCGTTGAAATCAAAACCGCTTAATTGCAGTTCTGATAAACGAATTAAGGGGGACCCTCTCGTGGGGTTCCCCTTTTTTTTGATCCCTAATTTATCCACCCTGAGGTTCTTTGAATGTCCCTAACAAATCTAAGCCCAACGACATCCCTCGAAGCGGTGAACATCCTCCTCGAATCCATTGGCGAGGCACCGATTAACAGCCTGAGTGCTGACAACATCGTTGATGCCTCCATAGCGAAGAGTGTACTGGAAGAAGTATCCAAGGACGTTCAGACCGAGGGATGGCACTTCAATACAGAGATAGCCTACACGCTTGCCTTAGATGGCGACGGGTATGTCACTGTACCATCCAACTGCTTGTCCGTAGACGCGAACCGCACTCACCACCCGTTGGCTGATGTGACGCAGCGTGGCACCCGCCTGTATAACAGGACTGACCACACATTCGTGTTCACGGATGCCGTCTATGTAGACATGATTATCGGACTGGCGTTCGAGGATTTACCCGAGGCAGCGCGTAGATACATCACTACCCGCGCAGCCCGTGTGTTCCAAGACAGACTCGTATCATCCGGCGATCTCCATACCTTCACAGGTCAGGAAGAAGCCCGCGCACGAGCCACCTTAGTCGCCACCCAGACCGACAACGCGGACTCCACCTTCTTCGATAGTGGTGATCCCATCGCCATCTTACTACGGAGGTAACCGACATGGGTTCCAGTGTGATCTCTACATCCATCCCTAACCTGATCAACGGGATAAGCCAGCAGCCAGCCGCACTACGGAACCCCTCACAGGGTGAGGTGCAGATCAACGCATTCCCGTCAGTGGTCGAGGGGCTAACCAAACGCCCGCCCACACAGCACGTCACGAAGGTCCAAACAGGGACCCTAGGTGCGGCCCACATCCATACGATCAACAGAGACACAAATGAGCGGTATCAGGTCGTCATCACTAACGGTGACCTTGCGGTCTACGATCTCGATGGGACGTCCAAGACGGTAAACTTCCCTGATGGTAAGGGATACCTGACAGCGACGGACCCAGTGAATAACTTCAAGGCACTGACGGTGGCTGACTTCACGTTCATCGCTAACAACTCCGTCACAGCAGCTATGGAGACAACCCTCAGTACCTCCCGTGGGAGCGAGGCGCTTGTCTTCGTAAAGGTTGCGAACTACGAGACAGATTACTTCGTGGACATTGATGGATATGAGAAAGCATCATACTCCACAGGTAGCTCAGGTGCCCTCAAGACGACCACCATTGCAGACGACCTAGTGTCTGACCTTACGTCGCAGCTTAACCCTACAGCGTGGGCGATCAGCACGGCTTATGCCGTTGACGCCCTAAGAGAGAATGGAGGTAACGCCTACATCTGCACCACCGCTGGCACCTCTGCTGGCTCTGGTGGCCCCACAGGGACCGGCACGGGTATCTCCGATGGAAGCGCGGTGTGGGACTATCATGGTCCTACCGGGTTCACGGTTGAACAGTCGTCCTCCACGATATGGATTGTGAAAGATGATGCCACCACCTTCGACTGCCAGATACGCGATAGTCGCAGTAACTCGCAGATGCGGGTGGCTACAGATGTCGTCCAGCGGTTCTCTGACCTGCCCACGATTGCCCCTGATGGGTACATCCTAGAGGTCAAAGGTGACAATACGTCCAGCTTCGATAACTACTATGTGAAGTTCGAGACGAACAACGACAACTCCACCTTCGATGAAGGCGTGTGGGTTGAGACTGTTGCTCCCGGAATTGAGTACCAGCTAAACGGTGCCACACTTCCTCACCAACTGGTGAGGGAGCCGGGTGGTGACTTCACGTTCCAAGAAGTTACATGGGGAGACCGCACAGTAGGGGACCTTAATAGTTCCCCGAACCCATCCTTCATAGGTAACACAATCAACGACGTGTTCTTCGAGGATAACCGCCTGTCGTTCCTGTCGGATGATAATGTTATCCAATCGAGGGCCGGTGAGTTCTTCACCTTCTTCGTGTCCACCGTGACAACCGTGGTGGAGAGTGATGTGATCGATACCGCAGCTTCCCACACGAAGGTGTCCATACTGAACCACGCGGTTCCGTTCAATGAGCAGGTCCTCCTATTCTCGGACCAGACGCAGTTCTCCCTTGAGAAGAACGATAGCACTGGGCTGAAAGAGGTGAAGGTTCTGACAGAGTTCGAGAGTGCCTCAGGCGTCAGGCCGGTAGGTGCTGGACGAACCGTCTACTTCGTCACAGACAAGGGCAGCTATTCAGGTGTCCGAGAGTACTTCAGCATGGGTGATGGGGCTGATAATGATGCAGCCGACATCACTGCCCACGTTCCTAAGTACCTCCCGTCGGGTGTGTTCAAGTTGGCCGTAGCCACGAACGAAGACATTCTTGTGGCCCTGTCATCGACCTACCCGAATCGGGTCTTCGTCTACAAGTACTACTGGACAGGGAATGAGAAGCTCCAGTCAGCATGGAACTATTTTGAGTTCTCGGATAATGCTGTAATCCTGAACGTGGACTTCATTGGCACTGATGCCTACTTCCTCGTGCAGTACGCTGACGCAGTGTATCTAGAGAAGATGGGCGTTGAGCCGGGACGTGTTGACCCTTACGGGGACCTCGAGTTCCTGCTCGATCGCAAGGTCTCGAATGCTAACGCCGATGTGTCTGTTGTATACGACGCCGGGACCAACACCACCACATGGACACTTCAGTATTCCTCGGATGGAGACATGGTGGCTGTTGTGCGCCCCTATACGTCCCCTGAGACAACCACCTTACCTGTCGGGACGAAACTCCAGACAGGAGGAACAGGCGTCTCAGTGACCGCCACTGGCGATTACTCGACCACCCCGGTGTGGTTAGGGCAGACGTATAATATGACCTACAGGTTCTCCTCACCAACCCTCAAGGAAAACTCCGGGGATGGTAAGGCAGTGGTATCCGCTGGTCGCCTCCAGATTAAGTTCTGGGAGTTACAGTATGACACCTCAGGGTACTTCACGGCTGAGTGTACACCCACAGGACGTAGCACACAGACCTACAAGTACACAGGGAACATCCTCGGAGCCACCAGTGCAGTCATAGGTGAAGCCACCCTAGGCAGCGGTGTGTTCAGGTTCCCAGTCATGTCTAAGTCAGACAGGTTCGTCCTCGAACTGAAGAACGACTCCTTCCTCCCTTGCCGGTTCGTATCAGCAGGTTGGGAAGGCATGTATTCAAGACGCAGCAGGAGGGTTTAACACCTTGCCACATTACCGTCCCTCGATACCGGGGGATGCCGAATACCTAGCACCCCGACTTCGGGACGCTGACTTGAGTGAGATAAGGGCTGCTTCGGGTAACGACCCGTTGCAGTCCCTCCTCACCAGCATCCACATGGGAACCAGTACGTTCACCATGATAGACCCGGATGATGGTCAGCCGGTAGGTATCTTTGGTTTGACGGAGACGGACGAACCATTCGCGGCATCCGTTTGGGCTATGGCCACGCCACAGCTACTGAAACATCCGAAGCTATTCATGCGAGAGAGCCGTGCATGGGTAGAAAGTGTGAACGATATCTACCCGGTTCTTTTCAATTACGTCGATGAGCGCAACGTAGTCCACATCAAGTGGCTCCAAGCGATGGGCTTCGTCTTCATCCATAGGCATCTTCACTTCGGCGTGGAGCGCCGAACATTCATAGAATTTGTGAGGATTAGAGATGTGTGAACCAGTATCAACAACCACAATGATATACGCCTCCCTAGCAATGAGCGCCGCGTCGGCCGGCATGTCCTATATGCAGCAGTCACAGCAAGCCTCTGACCAAGCGGACTACCAGAACCGTCAGGCAGCCGCGCAGGAATCCTACCGGCAGGAGAACGCCCGTAGAGCCAATAGCGCATACATCGAAGAAGCAGCCGGTGTGCAGCAGCAGCTTGTTGAGAAAGAGATTGCCTCAGGGCAGGAGATCGAGGACCTACAGGAGGAACGTCTCCGCGAACAGGGGGCCTTAATGGCTAACAGTGAAGCTGCTGGCCTCTCAATGGAACTCCTTACCGCTGACTTCCACCGTCAGGAAGCAGGGTATCGTGACCGTGCGTCCCTCCAGATGGAACTTGATAGCAAGCAAGCGCAGCAGACCATCAAAGGTTTCCGTGCCAAGGCTGAAGATCGCGGTAATAGCGTCCGGCCTTATATCCCAGAGCCTGTATCTCAGCCGTCCCTCGCGGGCGCAGGGCTACAGTTTGCCGGTGGTGCCGTCAGTGCATACGGGAAGTATGGCACGAAGAAGAAGCCGTAACACAGCACCATAGGAGAGCCTCATGGCCCGTCTACCTACTAAAACGATTACCCCAGTCGCCCGCCCGGTGGACACCTATGCGCGTCCCGAGGCCCCTTATGTGACTAAGCCGGATTCATCGAAGGCTGACGCCCTCGGTGGTATCGCGGACGCCCTCAAGGCCTTCAACCCGAAGCTGGATGCATTCTTCCAGCAGGAGCAGAAGGACTACATCGCGGAGCGTGATGCCTACGGCTTTGGCCTGAATAAGAACCGCGAGACGTGGAACACCATGCTCGACCGGGTTAAGAAGACAGACCCGGATAAGTACGAGGAACTGGCTGCATCGAACCCGCATGTTAAGCGTGGGTTTGAACGCGCCCACCTCCAAGGGGCTACGATGAACCACTCCGCTGCCCTCCAGACAGCCCTGATGAACAACCCTCAGGTCGCTGACTCAAAGGGCGTGATGCGGAACATCTTCGATCACGAGGACCCTACTGTCGTAAGCAACTGGGCCAATGAGTTTACCCAGAAGTGGATGCAGGACAACGGAGTCAATGACGCTGATCAGATTATGGTTCAGGACCACTTCGTACCTCAGGCCATGCAATCACAGCAGCAGATTGTTTCCTCAGAACTCCGCACCCGCAAGCAGCAGTATCTCGATAGTCTTGAGAACACTGTCGGGCAGATGACCTCTCAGGTTACTACAGCGTCAGTGGCTACCGATGACTGGCGCAATGACCCCTCGGGTGCAGCACAACGTCTCGCCGCACAGACACAGGTAGCCGTGGATAACGCATCGAGCAATGGCTTCCGTGACTTCAACAAGTTGAACGATCAGGTAGCTAACTCGATCATTGCGATTGCAGAGGACACTTCTAACCCTTCAATCCTGCGGGCACTAAACCATGTGAAGGCTGGCACAGGATCGCTGGCTGATATTGGTAAGTACGCGGCGAAGATCGAGGCGGCTAAGACCAACATCATGAGGTCCGAGCAGTCCAAGCTAACCTTCCAGCAAGGTCAGGACCGCTACAACTACTGGAACACGGTGACGAAACCGTGGGCCGCAGAACAGCAGGGGCACACCCGCGAAGAGTGGGAAAAGTCGAAGTTCGAGTATGGGCGGAAGAACTCAGTCAGGCAGCACGAAGATGTGCTGGCTACATCCATCCTAGCTAACCCGACTAAGAACTGGCAGAACGATTCTGACTTCAAGTCACTGGCGAAGCTAGACCCCGGTGCTGCGGCGCGGATGTCGAGCCTCCAGAACGCCATCATTAAGGGCAACGAGGCGTCCTCGGATAACCCCGACGCCCTGTCGATACTGGTCCGAGATATTAACACCCAAGGTAAAGGCTTTGATAGCCGCCGCCTGACCTCTGCATTCAACAAGGGGCAGATCACTTCGCAGACATTGATGGGCCTCTGGGATGACCAGAGACGTATCGCTGAGTCCAAGAGTGATCCGTACTTCCAAGACAAACGCTTCGAGGCTATCGTCAAAGGTCTCCGCAAGGGGATCGCAGGTAGCGAAGAAGGTGAGTACGGGGCCAGTGGCCTCGATGCTGAACTTGGTGTCTCTGAACTCTACGACCTAGCGTGGCAGTGGCGTAAGGACCCAGAGAACAGCAGCAGGGGTATGCATGATTTCCTGATGGACATGCGTGAAAAGGCCAAGTCAATGGCATCCTTCTACAACCCAGACCTTCCTGAGGCGTCCCAGCGTGTACGGGAGGATCGTGAAGGTAAACCTACTCCTCCTCAAGCCGCCATTAACGCGCTCAAAGCCAACCCGGCGCAGTACATGGAGTTCGATAAGAAATTCGGAGCCGGTGCTGCCGCAAAGGCTTTCGCTACTCAATAGTAAGGAAAACAAATGGCTAACTTCTTTGACCAGTTTGACGAGGGCGCTGCACCAGCAGCAGCCCCCGTGGTAGCCCCAGAGGCTGCGCCTGTTGCGACGGGTGCCGAGACAGAAGTACCTCCTATCGTGGAGGCACCTAGTGTCTCTGTGAATCAAGTTGAACATGATGGCTCCCCGGCGGATGTCACCGTAAACATCGGCCCCGAGATCATGAACAACCCGGAAGCACGGGCCATGATCGAGGGCCTACAGCAGCAGTGGGGCGGTGGCGCACCTATCTTCGCCCCCGGTGACGAACGTGAAAGCACATGGAACACCTATCAAGAACAGCTTCACGCTTCTGCACAGCCCCGGAAGGATGAAGGCAAGCGCCTGATCCCCGGACAGTTCCAGAATGCTATCGCTGCCGGTGCCATGGATATTGCACAGGGAACCATAGACTTCGCTGGTGATGTCCTCCAGCCTATCCTCCCGGATCAGGCACGGGGATTCCACACGCTTGCGGGTATGTTCCCTAAGGTGAAAGTTGATGGAACCGTGGGCGAAGTAACCCGCACTGTGACCAAGTACGTCGGTGCCGCTATCGGCGCTGGTAAGATCAAGATGGTTCAGCAGGGTCTCGGCGCTATAGGTACAGGTGCCGCCGCAGACTTCGTCGTCACTAACAAGGATGACGGCACGCTGACAGGGGTGACTGCACAGGGGTTGATCGAAGCCTATCCTGCCCTCGAAGGTCCCATCCTTGAGTACTTGGCTTCGGATGATAAGACAGAGAATGAGACCCGGTTCCTCGCTGCTCTCGAAGGCGCGGCACTGGTTAAGACCGCTGGGCTTATCTTCAAGGCTGTTAAGAAAATCCGTGGTGCAAAGGCAGGGGGTGAAGTCACCACCGCTGAACTCGAAGTTGCTGTCAAGGAAGCTGCCGAGGAAGCTGATGCACTTGCACCCGCTATAGATGACGTAGTACCTCCCGCAGGTGCCGCTGATGAAGCAGCCTCGGTTGCCCCTAAGGCTCCTGAGGTTCGCCCCGTGCAACTCGATGCGGCCTCCCAGCAGACCTACCTGAAGAACCTCAAAGAAGCCTACAAGGGCGGGGACTTTGGTGTGGATCTTCCGTCTATGCCTGAGGGAGTCCTTAACTGGTCCAAGATGGATAGCCCGGAAGCAGCGCAGGGCGCATGGGAAACCCTAACTTCAACGATCAAGGGTTCCCTCGATGATGTCACAGGGGGCGTACAGTCGTTCGAGCAGACGCAAGCACTAGCGACCAAGCTGGCTGATGATATTGGTGCCAAGGGCGTTGATGAAATCCTAGCACCGCTGGGACAGTTTGCTGACGACGCTAAAACGATGACAGCCCGGTTGATTGCTGCGAAGCAGATGAGCCAGTCCATCGCCCGTGATATCTACCAACTGTCTGTTAAAGTGGACAACGGTGTAGCGTCCTCGGCTGATGAAGCAGCTTTGGTACGCAACATCGACCTCCTCACAGAGTTCACCCGGATGGTCAAAGGGGCACAGACTTCTGCCGCCCGTATGACATCCGCTGGTCGCATCAGGACTTTCGATGCGTTCGATCCCGCCGCTATTGATGATATCGTTCAAGGAGCCGGTGGTCGCGCACCTATAGGCGTACTGGCACGGCGCATCCGCGCTGGTGGTGGTGCTACCCGTAGCGTCCACAAGTCGGTCAGCAAGACCTTCGTTGGTAAGGCCATCGACGTACACAATGAGTTCTTCATCTCAGGCATCCTGTCTGGCGTGAAAACCCATGTGGTCAATATGTCCTCGAACTTGGCTAACGTCTTCCTACGCCCCGGTCAGAAGATCGTCGGTGGTGCCCTAACGGGCCAGAAGGAAGTGATGATGGAGGGTTTCTCCCAGTACAACGGGATGCGTATGGCCCTGTTCGACTCATTGGAGTTGGCCGGTAAATCATGGCGAATCGAAACCAACATCCTCGATCAGGCTCACCAGACTATGGATGGCATGTCTTATGCTATATCTAAAGGTGACGGGAAGTTATCTGGCGCTAAGTGGGCCAAGGTGATGGAAGGTGATCTCGATGCTTCATTCGATCTGGCTATCAACGCCTTCGGTAAGTTTGTCCGTATGCCCTCCCGGTTCCTGCTGGCTGAGGATGAGTTCTTCAAGCAGCTACAGTACCGTGGACATGTCTATGCACAGGCCCACCGTCGGGCGTTGGGTAAGGGATTAGAGCCTAAGTCGGCAGCGTACCTCGATGAAGTGGAAACCTACTTCAGCAAGCAGTTCGCTGAGAAAGGCGCTGGGACCAATACTCCAGCCCTCCGGTTTGCACAGGAAGCAACCTTCACCAACGACTTGAAGGCGAACACATGGACGGGTGGTCCGTCGATCTCGGAAACCATGCACAAGGCTGCTATCAAGCATCCTCTCCTCAGGGGCACCATAGCCCCCTTCATCCGCACCCCGGCTAACCTCATGCGTAACGTGTGGGACATGTCAGGTCCGATGGCGATGACCCGGAAGCAGTTCTGGGATGACATCGCAGCGGGTGGTGAGAAACGCGCCATGGCTGTCGGTAAGGCATCCACTGGTGGCGTTATGTTCGCATCAGCCACGATGTTGGCCGCAGAAGGTCACATCACAGGTGGCGGTCCCTCGGACCCACAGGCCCGTAAGGAATGGATGGCGGCGGGTAACCGTCCGTACACCATGACCGTTGCTGGGGAAACCTTCAGCTACCACCGTATGGACCCCTTTGCGTCCATCCTCGGTATGGCTGCGGACTACTGGGAGATCACCGATAAGATTTCCGATGAGGAGCGTGACCAGCTTGCAGCTAACATGAGCATTGGACTAGGCGAGATGCTGTGGTCCCGTGCTGGTGCTGGTGGCACTGCGTTCGTGTCTAACATTGCTGGCAAGTCGTACCTCACAGGTCTGACCGAGGTGATGGGCTTGATAGCCCGTGGGCAGATGAACAAAGAGAAGATGGTTGAGATGTCGTTGAACCGCCGTGTTGGCGCTTACGTTCCTGCGTACTTGCAGATGTATACAGGAGACAACGAGGTCAAAGAGATCAGGAGTGCACTGGACGCTGTTAAGGCTCGTATCCCCGGATACAGCACAGACGTTGAAGCCAAGAGGGATTACCTCGGGCAGAAGATGTTCAAGGACGGTAGCCAAACGTGGACCCAGATGAACCCATTCGCCGCAGCAGAGAAGACGGACAACGTAGTGCGTAATGAAGTGGCCCGGTTGGGTGAACTTCGTCAGCAGGGGTTGTTCACTGACCTACCGGAGAAGCAGGGTAACATCGACCTCACTGAGTATGAGAATGAGAAAGGGCAGTCTGCCTATGATCGCCTGAATGAACTCGTTGGGACCATCACGAACGGTCGAGGGGAAACCCTTGAGCAGCGTCTGGAACGGGAGATAACCTCTCACCGTTACAAGCAACGCCCTGACCCCAATGCTGCCTTCTCAGAGAATAAGAAGGTGGAGAAACTCCAAGACATCCGCCGCTCGTTCATTGATAGAGCGGAGCGGAAGTTGCTCAAGGAGCCGGGGTTCCGTGATCTTGCTGCATCTCTCAAACTCGATGATCGAAACGCCAAGCGGCAGTCCCGTAAAGGCCTCGACGCAATCTTAAACAAGTAAACCTGTGACCCTTCCTGTGCAGTAGTGCATAGGAGGGGTCAATCGGAGAGGACCGAATGGCATACTCATATGAAATTAAGGTAGGAACCGGAGCAACTGACACATTCACGTTCAGCTTCCCCTACCTAGAAAGCAGTCACCTCAGTGTGACCGTTGATGGTGTGTCCGAAGCATTCACGATGCCGACGACTTCATCCGTGCAGATCACCTCAGGTAACCCTGCGGTATCCGCCTCTATTAAAATCAAACGTACCACCCCGGTGACAACTGCGGTGGTGGACTTCGTGGACGGCAGTGTCCTCGGAGAGACTGATCTCGATAACGTGGTCACACAGCTACTGTACGTCACACAGGAAGCCTTCGACGACTCGGCTGACGCAATGCAGCTTGATACAGCTACGAGCCTGACGTGGGACGCGGAGACGAAGAAGATCGTCAATGTCGTTAATCCCACCTTGGATCAGGATGCAGCTACCAAGAAGTATGTGGATGACGCTGATGCAGCTACCGTCGCCGCATCCGCAGCCAATGCTGTATCCACAGCCGCGGATGTGGTTACCACGAATGCCAATGTCGCCCTGACGAACGCTGATGTGGTCACTGTCGCAGCCTATGTCGATTCCTTCGATGACCGCTACCTTGGCTCCAAGGCTTCGGACCCGGCGTTGGACAACGATGGTAACGCCCTCCTTGATGGTGCGCTCTACTTCAATACCACCGCGAACAACATGCGGGTATATGATCTGGGGACCACCTCGTGGATCGTCATCTCTAACGGTGATGTCGTCGCAGCTAACAATGGCACCGAGTTCACAGAGGCCACCTTCAAGGCCAACCTGAACATGGAAGCCGGTGTGGACTACGAGGCATACGATCCCGACACCACGAAGAATGACGTAGTGAATACCTTCTCTGTCGCTCAGAGGGGGTCCGTAACGGCCCTCACAAGCGGCACCACGGTCACCCCTGTGTGGGCAGACAATAACTACTTCTCTCTGACGCTGGCGCACAACGCCACCCTAGCCAACGGTACGACGCCTGTGGCGGGGCAATCAGGCTCCATCTTCATCACGCAGGATGGAACAGGTAGTCGCACCCTGTCTTACGGCACCTACTGGAAGTTCGCCGGAGGTACTGCCCCCACTCTCAGCACTGATGCGGGTACGGTGGATCGTCTGGATTACGTCTGGAAGTCAACAACTGAATGTCACGCCGTGGTCTCACTGGCGGTGGCCTAAGGAATAACCGGGGGATGGCCCCTCGCTGTCCCCCCTCTTTCTTCAAGGATATTCAATATGCCTTTATTCGATGCTCCCCGTATTGGGGCCGCCGGCGCTGATGGTGCTCACCCCATCGAGCAGTCGATCCGGTTTAATGACGACGACTCGGCGTATCTGACTCGCACACCATCCAGTGATGGAAACCGTAAAACGTGGACGTTAAGCTGGTGGGTTAAACGTGCCAATCTTGGTTCTAGAATGCAGATGTTTTCCATCACCGCTTCTGGTGGAACACAGGGCTTTATTGAGTTTGATATTGGTGACGGTCCTTCTACAGATCAGCTTATTCTAAATAGTGAAACAACCGGAACAACTGCTCTTAACTGGGAATTAGAGTGGAAGTTCCGCGACCCCGCCGCTTGGTATCATTTTGTAATGGTTTATGACACTACTCAGGCAACCACGAATGATCGTGTAAAAGTATATATTAACGGCGAACAAGCCGTTGACGGGTGGGACAGAAACACAACGCCAGCACAAAATCAAGAACAGGCTTTTAATTCTACCAATGCCATGAACATTGGTAAGCCACACGCAGCAATATCTGCTTATTTTGACGGCTACATGGCCGAAATACATTTCATCGACGGCACTGCATTAGACGCAACCAGCTTTGGTGAAACCAACAGCGATGGCGTGTGGATTCCGAAGAAATACAGCGGCGATACCGGAACCAACGGCTTCTATATCACAGGCGAGACAGCCGGTGATCTGGGTGAAGACTTCTCAGGCAACTCCAATGATTTCACCAGCAGCGGACTAGCCACCACAGATCAGATGCTGGATACGCCGACTGATAATTTTGCAGTTCTTAACTATATTCAACAAAATGCGACCGGATTGTCAGACGGCAATCTTCAATTCACCACCAATGGCAGCGGCACACATAAACTCATGTCCAGCACAATTGCTGTGAGTAGCGGCAAGTGGTACGCTGAAGCAGCTTGCAATGCCACTCTAGACAGTAATGCCCGCATCGGAATTATTCCCGATGATAATGTAAACTTCACCGGGTCTGATGCTCATGTGGGTGATGATGCGAACAGCTTTGCTTACGTTGATAACGGGCAGAAAGAAAGTAACAACACGCAAAGTGCCTACGGCGCATCATACGCAAATGGAGACGTGATTGGTATTGCACTAAACCTTAATGACGATGAGATAACTTTTTACAAAAATGGAGTGTCACAAGGTGCAATCAGCATAACAGCCAGCACCGAATACAGGTTCGCTGCGAGTCAATATAACTCTGGTGGGATGCTGTTTAATTTCGGGCAGTCGGCCTTCACCTACACACCGCCCACCGGATTCAACGTACTATCCACCGCCGACCTCCCCGACCCAACCATTGCTGATCCGTCGGCGCATTTTCAGACGACAGTATACACAGGCAATGGAACAGCTATTGGCTCTGGTGGTCTTGAAGTAAACCAATCTGAGAATAGCACCTTCCAGCCTGATTTTGTTTGGATCAAAAACAGAACAACTGGTGGTAACGAACATGATCTTTACGATGCTGTAAGAGGTGCTACAAAAGTTATTTTCTCATCTTCTACTGGAGCAGAGGCAACCGTTTCAGAGGGTCTAGCCAGTTTTGACACAGATGGGTTTACTGTCGGAAATAGAGGCGAAGTAAATACCAGCGGCGACTCTACGGCTGC